>QWCE01004105.1_pt1 | contig 22022 bp, 18 predicted proteins | sample 1972531 | NCBI WGS metagenome assembly QWCE01 (sample SAMN09866716, study PRJNA288562) | Human gut metagenome isolate term4_stool, whole genome shotgun sequencing... | reverse complement strand
AATACGAATTGACAAGAAAAATTATAGCACAGGTGCAAGGAAAACAAAAACCTTGACCCTAGAAACTGAACTTACTGGTAGACAACTAGATGCTTTGTTATTTACCAAAGAAGCCGAGTTAGAAAGAGAGGTAGATAAAGAATTAAATGAAGTTTCCAATCCTGGAGACTTAAATTTAAAAGATTATTTTGAAAAGATATTTATAAAAAATAAAAAGCGCGAGCAAAATACTATCGACTGGTATGTAAGATATCTTAGAAATAGGACTTATACTTTTTTTGGCAACAAAAAAATTAAGACTATAAGTGACTTAGATGTAAAAAACTTTTTCTCTATGCTTGATAATGCTAAAAAGGCTAATGGCAAGCCACTATCACAAAAAACTAAAAAACATTATTTGACAGTTTTAAAAGCAATATTTGAGGATTGCGTTGAAAGAGATGTAATGGATAAAAATCCTGCAAGTAAAATTCAAGTTAATGTACCCAACAGACCCTTGTCTGTATCTAAGTTTTACACTCCAGACGAATTAAAAGAAAGCTTAGAAAAGCTGTCAGAGTATGCTACTACTGATAAATTAACTTATTTTGTCCTATCCTATGTATGCGGTTTTAGACCAGCTGAAATTATGGGACTAGTGTGGAATAAAGTTAGCTTTGAAAGAAAAGAGATCCTGGTGGATAAATCTTTAGCAGCTACAACAAAAGGATATATTTATAAGAGTACAAAAAACGAGAATGTCAGGACATCAATTTTGACAAACTATGCACTGTCGCTTTTAAAATCCCATAAAAATAATGAGAAGATGAAATATGCAGAATTAAAGTTAAAAATTCCTTTTGAAGAAAATTATGTCTTTACATTAGATAATGGATCACATTGGGGCAAAGGAAAATTCCGAGATTTCTGGAGCAAGTTTTGCAAAAAACATGGCTTAAGATATATACCGCCTTATGGACTAAGACATACAAGTGCAACACTCTTAGCCTATGCAAATGTCCCTTTGCCAAGCATAGCTAAGCATCTAGGAGACTATAGCATAGAGTCAGCTCAAAAATATATACACGCAGTTGAAGACAACCGAGACATTTATGAAAGTGCTTTTGACTTACCAAACAGAGTTAAAGTTAAGAAAAAGGATAATGTAATATCTTTTTAAAAAGTGGATACTTTTTTACAAACAAACTTTTAAAATGCTTAAAATAAAGAATCCATTCTAAAAAAAGTGGACATTTGGTGTGGATTTTGGCAAAAATAGACGACAAAAAAACAATATTACACGGCAATAAAAAAATCGCATATCATTTTGTGGGGTGGATAGTGGGAATCGAACCCACGATCTTCAGGACCACAATCTGACGCCTTAACCAGCTAGGCCATACCCACCACGAACAATAAATATATATTAACAAATCATATATATTTTGTCAATAAATTTTTACAATTTAGAAAAGTTTATCTCTAAGATTTTTTAATGCCCTTGATCTATGACTAATTTGGTTTTTTTCTTCGTGGCTCATCTCAGCAAAAGTTTTATCAAAACCTTCTGGTATAAAGATGCTGTCATAGCCAAATCCATTGTCGCCTCTTTCTTCAAGAGAAATTTTTCCAGGACAAACTCCCTCTATAGGAATAATATTTTTTTCTTCGTCAATTAAAATTATTTCTGTCTTAAAATATGCACTTCTGTCATCTTTATCTTTAAGATTATTTAATAGTTTTTCTCTATTTTTCTTATCGTCATGTTCTGATGCATATCTTGCAGAGTGAACTCCTGGTTCGCCATTAAGGGCATTAACAAATAAACCTGTATCATCTGCTAAAACTGCACAGTCAACTCTTTCTGCCATGGCAGAGGCTTTTTTTAGAGCATTATCATATAAGGTGTCTCCATCTTCTATTACTTCAAAATCCATGCCATCTATGTCAGACTTTCCATAAATTTTTACGTCAAGATCTTCTAAAATTTCTCTTATTTCTCTTAACTTATTTTTGTTATCAGTAGATAAAACAATTTTTCTCATATATACTGCTCCACTATTTCAAAATATCTAAATATGTCTTCTATACCTCTTTTTGCACCCTTTAAAAATTCATTTAATTCATCAATGGTAAAAGTGTCTCCTTCACCTGTTCCTTGAATTTCAATTAGTTCAAATTTGTCATTCATGACAACATTTAAATCAACATCGGCATTAGAATCTTCTTTAAAGTCTAAATCAACTAAATTTATTCCATTTACTTTTCCCACGCTTATTGCAGCTACTTTAGATTTCATTGGATCTTCTTCAAATTTTCCACTTTCTAGTGCTTTTTTTACTGCAATTTTTAAGGCAATGTAAGACCCTGTAATAGATGCTGTTCTAGTTCCGCCATCAGCAGATATTACATCGCAGTCAATCCAAATTGTTCTTTCGCCAATTTTATCTAAATCTATTGAAGATCTAAGCGACCTTCCTATTAATCTTGAAATCTCACTACTTCTTCCATCAAGTTTTCCCTTGGATATGTCTCTTACTTTCCTAGTTGGTGTTGATCCAGGAAGCATAGAATACTCACTTGATAGCCAGCCTTTGTTTTTTCCTCTCAAAAATGCAGGAACTTTATTTTCAATCATGGCTGTACAAATAACTTTTGTATCTCCGCACTCAATTAAGACCGAACCATCCGGATGTTCCAAATAATTTGGTATTATTTTTATTTGTCTTATTTCATCGTTTTGTCTATCTTCTCTCATAATTCCCTTTCTCATTTAATAACATAGCTATTCATGTAGTCTTCTATACCATTATAGATGCCTCTCGCCAATTTATCAATGTAGTCAGGGTCCTTAATATTTTCTAAATCACTTTCATTGTATCTTTGATTTTAACATTCTTTTCAGATGCATAGAGGACTTCTATTCCCTGTGCGCTGGAATTGTCAGAGCTGTTAAAGTGAATTGATAGGAACAAGTCTGCATTGCTGTCATTTGAAACAGAAGCTCTATCTAATAATTTGATATATTCGTCTCTGTCTCTTGTAATTCTTGCATTAATTTCAGAATTTTCATTTAATTTTTCCATTAAATTTTCTGCAACTAATAAATTTAAATCTTTTTCATAAGTGTAACCATCGACAGCAACTGCACCAGAATCCTTACCACCATGACCAGGATCTATTACAATATTTAGCTTGCCATTAATTTCAATCTTATCTTTTATAACTCTATTCTTCTTTTCTTTAAGGTCAAGATCTGCCTCTTCAAAAATTTTGTCTTCATTACCTTTATTGATTTGATTTTTTATATTTTTAGTTTCTTTTTTTTCAACGTTTGATTGGAAAAAATTGTCATCAAAAATTGATTTTGAATTGACTTTTGAGTTTTTTGATTTTTGAGTTTTTTTCTTATTTTTTTTGTCCTTATTTTTATTATCTTCAACTATGGAATTTGTTTTTTCAGTGCTGATTTCTGCTCTTACTTTATCATTGTTCCAATCAACATTGTAACCAAAAGTCTCAGATATAAATCTAAGAGGTACCATTGTCTTAGTTTCTTTTCTTGGCCTACTATATAAGGCAAGTTGTGGTGCTTGTGCATGGTCTAATTCAATTTTTTTGTCATTAACTGTAACCTTTGAATTGTCAATTTGCATATTTATAACATCACCATTTAAGGTAATTTTTATGCTTTTATCCTTTCCATTCCACTTTACATCGGCACCAAGTTTTTCTGTAATTTCTCTTATTGGTACAAAAGTTCTTCCCTCTTTTATATAAGGAGAAAAATCTGTTTTTAATGAATCTTCATTAATTAGCACTCCTGCTTCTTTTACTTTGTAGTCTTTATTTCCTATATTTACATTAAAAGTATTTGCAGCAAAAACTGGAGTAATTAACATTGATATAAACAAAATTGATATTTTAATAATTTTTTTCATTTAATTCACCTAGTTAAAGTTTATATATGATTAACTAATTTGTCAACATTGTAACTAAATTGTAATATTTAGTCGATTACCTTGTAAAGCTCATCAGAACCTGGTTCAGAAAGAATTAATATTTGGTCATTAGCTATTACTTGAGTGGATTTTTCTTCAGTAACTTCTCCAATCTCACTTATTTTTATTCCATTTTTTTCTGCTTCATTTTTAAAATCTTTATACTTATCTTTATCAAAAATCATGAGCATACTTCCACTTGAAATAAGTCTCATTGGATCAATTCCATAAAATTCTGCAATTTTATTTGTCTCATCAAGTAAAGGTATATCATCATAATAAGCTCTTAGACCATGACCAAGAGCAACTCCTGTTTCCCAAAGTGCGCCATAAAGACCTCCTTCAGTTATATCATGCATATGCTTTACTCCATATTTTGAAGCAAGTCTTGATTCTTTTAGAACAGAAATTTCTTTTGAAAGAGATTTTGCAAATTCTAATTCTTTTTGAGATAAAATTTCTTTAACTTCATCTTTTTCATTAGAAATAATACTTGTGCCTTCTATACCTACATATTTAGATACAGCTATAACATCTCCAACTTTAATACTTTTTATATCTGGCATATTTTTTTTATTAACCCTTCCTAAAACAGTTGTTGAAATTAAAATTTTATTTACTGCATCGGTTATTTCTGTATGACCGCCAATTATATCTACATTTAATTTTTTGGCTGTATTATTAGCATCCTCAATAATTTCTTTTAAATCCTCAAGCCTAGCACTTGGTGGAATCAAAACCGTCATTAAAACTCCAACTGGATCAGCGCATTGGCAGCTTACATCGTTTACAGAAACATTTATTGCAAGGGAACCAATATTTTTTGATGCCCCAGTTATAGGATCAGTTGAAGCTACAATTAAATCTCCAGCAAAATCCATAACTGCACTATCTAGCCCAGTTCCACTTTTTACAATTACTTCTTTTCTATTTGAACTTAATTTGTTGAAAATATATTTTTCCAACAATTCAGTTTTTAATTTTCCTATTTCCAAATTTAACACCCCATAGAATATTACAATTATTTTATTTGTATTTCAAATTTATAAAATCCATTTTCCTTATAGAAATTTTTGCTTAAAATATTTATGTCAGAAAAGGTCTTGTTAAAATATTCTTCGTCTTTAACAATTCCATTAACTGTCATCTTTCCATTGTCAAAATAATAATTTGTAATAATTAAATCCTTATCTTCTAATTTTTGAATTTCAGAAATTTTATCAATAAAAATTTTATTTCTCTCTTGAAATTTATCACTTGATGTATCAATTTCTTCTACTTCTTCATTTTTTACATCTTTAATATCTTTTAAACTTATTTCATTTTCTTTTTTTAGATTAAAATAATATAGTACATTAAAAAATATTATAGCTGCCATGGCAAGGGCAAGAATCAAATTAATTAGGTTTTTCTTTTTCCTTATATTTTTTTCTTTTTTCTCTCTTTTTATAGAAGCTTTATTATGGATATCTGCTTCTAATATTTTATATTTTAAATTGCTATAGGATGATAGTGCATCTTTAATTTCCTTTGAATCGCAAATATTTCCAAATAAATATACTTCTTCACCTTTTGAAAAATTTTCCATTTCTTTTATGTGATTTATAAAATAATTAATGTATCTAAACAAAAAATCCTCGTCAATTTTTGTTTCTTCTGGGTCATAGCGAAGGTTTATTATGTTACTTGCATTTTCTTCTTCCAAATTGTTGTCTTCAATTAATTTTTCTATATTCTCGTCGTAAATCTTTTTATAGAAATTTAAAAGACTGTTATTTACGGAAATAAGTTTTATATAAGTTGGATTAATCTCAAGGAATTTTCCATCTTTTTTTATGGACTGTGCTTCTGGAATTATTTCAAAGTTTTTTATATCTAATTTATCCAAAACTTCCCTTAATTTTAAAATTAATTTCCTAGGAACTAAATCAATGGATAAATTTAAAATTTTATTTTCTTTTTCATAGTCGTAAAAAATTTCATAGTCTGATAAATCAAAATCCCCATAATCTTCAAGTTCTAAGGCGAGAAAATCTTTTATCTCACTATCATCGATTTCAGGAATTTTATAATTTATGTGAATAAAAGAAGAAGAGTCAAATATTAAAATTAAATTATCATTCTTCTCAAAATCTATTTTCTCTAAGATCTTACTAAACTTATAGTAAAAATGATGATAATCTAAAATTTCTCCATCCCTAAAAATTTTATAAGGCAAGGAAATATTTAACTCTTCTTTCTTATTTGTATTTATTTTTATTAAACCGTCATTAATTATAATTTTTGTAATATTTTTTTGAAACATGTTTCACCTGTACAATATGAAAATAATAATTGCTATGCTAATAAATGGTCCAAAGGCAATTGAATCTTTAAAATTCTTTTTCTTTAATAAAATTAAAATTATAGAAAAAACTGCTCCTATTACAAAGGCATCTTTAAATATTATAAAAGCATCTAAAATATTATTTGCAAAAATCCCCATTATAAAGGAATATAGAACATCGCCAAATCCCATCATTCCTGTAAATTTATATAAGGCATAAAAAATCATTCCCATGCCAAGGGAGAATTTTAAGGAGTTAAAAATATTTTCTCCCAGAAATAATTTTAAAAGTAAAGTAAAAATTAAAATTATTAAGAGGTCTAGATTATAAATAAATCCAGTTTTGTAATCTATTATTCCAATAAAAGTTGCCACTGTAATTATTCCAATAAGTAAAAAACTTTGGATAGACAAGTCATATTTAAAAAAAGCAAAAACTGAGAGGCTTGAAATTAAAATTTCAGCTAATAATTTATCTTTCCCAATTTTTTCTCCACAAGATTTACACTTTCCGCCAAGAAAAATATAAGAAAAGACTGGAATTAATTCGTAAAATTTCAAATTTCTGTGACAAGAGTCGCAGTGACTTCTCTCCCATAAAAAATTTTCATTTTTTTCTCTTCTTATGATAAAAACATCATAGAAGGATGCCAAGGAACCTCCCAGCATAAAAATTAAAAAGCCTATAAAAAGTTTGTAAAAATTAATTTCCATTATCTTCAACTAAAGATTTCCCATTTACTTTTATCATTCCTGGGTCTACAGTAACATCGCCGTCATCAGTTGCAGTTACTTTAAAATCTTTTGCACCACTTAAATGTTTTGCAGGCTTTGGAATTTTTCCTCCTTCAAGGTATGGCTTCAAAGCTTCAAGAGAAAGATCATTTTTTACATCAGGATGATCAATTAAATATAAAATTCCTGCACTTTTTAAAACTTTTACATTAGAATTATGGGCTGCTGCCTCAGCTGCAAGATTTGCTGTGCTGTACTTCATAGCTGCAATCGAAATTAAAATTGCTATAATTGCAATTACTATTACAAGTTCAATAAGCGTAAAACCTCTTTGTCTTTTTTTTAATTTCATAAAAGCCTCCTAAAATTGATTTACCATATCGAAAACTGGAAGTGCAATTGATAGCACTATAAATCCAATTATCAATGCCATAAAAATTATTAAAATTGGACCAAGAATTCCAAAAAATTTCTTATTATAAGAATTTAATTCTTCTCCATAAAATTCCGACATAATTTCAAAAACTTCTTTTAAATTTGAGGATTCTTCTCCAACTCTTATCATAGAAACTAAAATTTTTGGAAATATTTTTATTTTATTTGCACTATTATAAAAAGATTCTCCAGATTTTATGTCAAATATAATTTCTCGAAATTTTTCCTTTAAAACCACATTATCTTCCATTGATGAAATTATTTCTAAACTTCTATCAACTGTTATTCCCGCTCCTAGTAATAAATCCATATTAAAAGTAAATTTTAAACTTTTTGTCATTTTATAATATTTTGATTTTAAAAATAACTTGTGAAATGTCTTTGGATTTTTTCTGTGATAAATTAATATAATTGCCATGATAATTAATAGAATTATAATCACAAAAATATAATTTTTATACATAAAGTTTGAAAAATTTAATAATATTCTAGTTGGCAGTGGCAATAAATTGTCATTAGCAGAAAAAATTTCGCCAAAGCTTGGGATTACATTTATAATCAAAAAATTAATTACAAAAACAGAAGTAATAAGTAGAATTATTGGATAAGCCAAGGCTTCAATTATTTTTGAATTTGTCTCTCTCTTTTTTATGTAATAATTTGACAGAGAGTTAAAAATTTTTCCAAGACTAGATGTGTTTTCCCCAACATAAATCATATTAACTACTAGATTTGGAAAGGCTTTTGTCGCCTCCACAGATTCAGAAAGAGAAGTCCCACTTCTCAAATTATCCCTTAGACTATTTAGAATTTTACCCTTATCTTTAGAAAATTCTGAGCTTAAAATTTCAAAGGCAGTTTCTAAACTTATCCCCGAACTTATTAAGAGAGAAAGTTCTCTAAATAGAATGTATAAATCTTCATTTTTAAATTTTCTATTAAAATCAAAGGAATTAGTAGACTCAATATTTTCTTCGATTTTTATTGGTCTTAGTCCACCTCTTTTTAATTTTTCCTTGGCATCTTTTATACTTTTGGCATCAATATTTCCCTTTATTTTTTCACTGCCTTTAAAGGCCTTATATTTGTAAATCATAATTCACCAACGGTATGAATGTTTTTGTAATATTCGTCGAAACTAGTTTCGCCCTTTTCAATTAATTTTAAAATTTCACTAGAAAGTGTATTCATGCCCTTTTCTATTGCAAGGTTTTTTATGTTTTTTACATTTTCTTTTCTGCTAATCATGTCGCGAATTTCACTATCTATAATCATAATTTCAAAAACAGCAATTCTTCCCTTGTATCCTCCATTGCATTTACTACAACCCTTAGCCCTATAAATATATTCACTGTCAATTAAAGGATTTGTGTTTTTTATTTTTTCTCTGCAATGAGGACATAGTTTTCTTATAAGTCTTTGGGAAATTACTCCAATTAAGCCAGCTGAAATTAAATAAGGCTCGATTCCCATATCAATTAGTCTTCCAATTGATGCCGGTGACGATTCTGTATGAAGAGTTGATAAAACTAAGTGCCCAGTAATAGAAGATGAAATTGCTATATGTGCAGTGTCTTCATTTCTTATTTCACCAATCATAATTTTATCAGGGTCCATTCTTAAAATTGCCTTTAATCCCCTTTCAAAGGAAAGCCCTGTGTTGGGATTTACTTCAATTTGATTTATTCCGTCAATTTTATATTCAATTGGATCTTCTATTGTCATTATATTTAATTCTTCATTTTGAATTCTTCTAAGAAGTGTATATAAGGTTGAAGTTTTTCCAGAAGATGTTGGACCACAAATAAGAATAAGACCTGATGGCTGACTAATTAAACTCATAACTTTTTCATAATTATCATTAAGAAGACCAATACCTTCTGGTGTGTATGAAATTCTTTGAATATCTAAAATTCTAAGTACAATCTTTTCAGCATTTCCAGTTGGTGTTGTTGCAACTCTAATATCTATTTTTTCCTCCGAAAAAGTAAAACTAAATCTACCATCTTGAGGTAGCCTCTTTTCAGAAATATCTAATCCAGATAATATTTTTATTCTAGTCACAAGGTGAGGATAAATCTTTTTTGGAAGTTCAATTAATTTGTTTAAAGCTCCATCAATCCTTATTCTAACAACAATCTTTTCAAATCTTGGCTCAATATGAATATCGCTAGCGTTTTTCTCGATACTTTCTCTTAAAATATAATCTAGCAAACGAACTGCTGGGGAATCTTCTTTTTCCTCATCACCTATTACTAGTAAATCTTCGTAATTTGAATTTATGTCTTCTAAAAGAAAATCTTTTTTCTCATCTTTATAAATTTTATCTAATTCTTCTAAAATTTTTTCTTTAGAACTTTCTTCTAAAATTACCTCTCTCTGTAATTTTTGTTCAAGGTTATATTTTAAAATATCATCAATATGTATAGAGTAGAAGACAAGACTATTGCCCTCTTCTCTAGCAGGAGCTATAAAATTTTTCCTACAATAATTTTCTCCAAATATATCCTTAATTTCAAAAGAAAATTTATTCACAGCCTATCTCCTGTAATCACATTTATCATTGCTACACTTTATAATTTTTTTGCCCTTAGATTTCATTTCTGTCAAAATACTATCGCACTTTGGACACTTTTCATTAATGGGTTTATTCCAAGACACAAATTCGCACTTAGGATAATTATCACAACCATAAAAAATTCTACCTTTTTTACTTCTCTTGACGACAATTTCCCCATGGCCACATTTTGGGCATTTAACACCAATTTTTTCTACTAGTGGTTTTGTATTTCTGCAATCTGGAAAACCTGGACAAGCTAAAAACTTTCCATATCTTCCCATTTTTATAACCATGTTTCTGCCGCATTTATCACATATTACATCTGTTACTGGATCTTCTATTTCAACTTTTTCTATATTTTCATAGGCCTTATCCAAATCTTTTTTTAGATCACCATAAAAAGATCTTACAAGTTCCTTCCATTGTTTTCTTCCTGCAGCAATTTCATCTAGTTCAAATTCCATTTCTGCAGTAAATTTTTTATCAACTAAATTATCAAAATTTTCTACCAAAATTTCATTAACTGTGTGACCAAGTTCAGTAGGCACAAATTTCTTTTCTTCAAGCACTACATAGTATCTACTTTTTAGAGTTGAAATTGTAGGTGCATAAGTGGAAGGCCTTCCAACTCCCAAGGCTTCCAGTTCTTTAATAAGGGAAGCTTCGTTATATCTTGGAGGTGGATTTGTAAAGTGTTGTTCCTTATTTATTTCTTTAAGCTTTAAAATTTGTCCTTCTTCAAGTGGAGGAAGGTCAGTATTTTTTTCATTTGAATATTCATAGACTCTTAAAAATCCATCAAAATATAAAGTTGAGCCAGAAACTCTAAATATTTCAGAATTTGATAAAATATCTGAAGAAACTGTGTCGTAAATTGCATCTGACATAAGGGAAGACACAAATCTCTTCCAAATTAGAGAATATAATTTAAACTCATCCTTTGAAAGTGAATCCTTAATTGAATAAGGAGTTTTTGTTACATCAGTTGGTCTAATACATTCATGGGCATCTTGTACATTTTCACTTTTCTTTTTGCTAGCTGTCTTCTTTTTGCCAAGATATTCCTTTCCATAACTCTTTTCTATAAAATTTAGACAAGCATTTTTTGCTTCATCTGATATTCTAATAGAGTCAGTTCTCATATAAGTTATAAGACCTACGGAACCTTCTTTTGGAAGTTTCACACCTTCATAAAGACTTTGTGCCACTATCATAGTTTTTTTAGTTGAAAAATTTATTCTCCTAGAAGCCTCTTGTTGCATAGTTGATGTTGTAAAAGGATTTGGAGATTTTCTATTTCTCTTTCCTTTTTTTACAGAATCAACAAGGAATTTATCTCTGTCAATATCATTTAAAACTCTATCTGCATCTTTTTCTGTCTTTAAATCAATTTTTTTAGCCTTGCCCTTTTTCTTTACTCCATAATAATCTGCAAGAAGTTTTTTTCTTCCTGCACGCAAGTCTGCTTGAATAGTCCAATACTCTTCAGGGATGAAATTATTTATTTCATCTTCTCTATCGCAAATTAATTTTAAAACAGCTGATTGAACACGCCCAGCAGAAAGACCAGCCTTAACTTTTTTCCATAATAGTGGAGAAATTTTATATCCCGCAAGCCTATCAAGTTCACGTCTAGCTTGTTGAGCATCCACTAGGTCCATGTCTATTGCTCTTGGATTTTTTATTTCTCTCTTAACTGTATCTTTTGTAATTTCGTTAAAGGTAACTCTATTTTTATCTTCTGGATTCATGCCCAAAATATATGAAAGATGCCAAGAAATTGCTTCTCCTTCTCTATCGGGGTCGGTTGCAAGAATAATTCTATTAGCTTTTTTGGCTTCAGCTTTAATCTCTTTTATTAAAGGACCCTTACCGTAAATGTTCATATATTGGGGTTCAAAATCTTTTTCTATATCAATACCAAGTTTGGATTTTGGTAAATCTCTTACATGACCAACAGAAGCTATTACATTATAACTAGTTCCCAACATCTTTTTTATTGTCTTAGCCTTAGTTGGTGACTCCACAATTACAAGATTTTTTGCCAAAATATCATCTCCTTCTTCCTAAAATCTATTTTAAAATTTGAAATTCATTCATAGATATTCTTTCAATAATTCCCTTTAGTTCCAATTTCGTCAAAATCTTATTTATATAAAATACCTCATTCTTTAAATTAATGCAAATATCATTAGTGTTATTTATTCCCTTTTCTATCAAATTGTAGACTAAAAGTTCCTCTGCATCTAAGTCTATATTATCTTCAGTAACTTTGTTTTTAGATAATTCAGGATAATAATCAAAAATATCTTTTACTTCTACAAGAGGAATTGCACCATCTCTTATTAATTTATTTGTCCCAACAGAATAAATTGAGGTAATATTCCCTGGCACTGCAAAAACTTCCTTGCCCTGTTCAGCAGCAAGCCTTGCTGTAATTAAACTGCCACTTTTGTCTTTCGCTTCCACAACTACTACAACCTTTGAAAGACCAGATATAATTCTATTTCTCATGGGAAAAGTAAATTTATTTGCAGAAGTTCCAAGAGGGAACTCACTAATTATGGCACCCTTTTCTGAAATTTCTTCATAAAGAGCCTTATTTGACTTAGGATATACAACATCAATTCCCGTTCCTAAAACTGCAATAGTGTTTAAATTATTTAATAAAGCCCTCTTATGAGAAAGAGAATCAATTCCATAAGCCATTCCACTTACAATAGTAAAATCAAAGGAGCTAATAGCATCAATTATTTTGTTTACAGCCATATTTCCGTAAGAAGAATGACTTCTTGCACCGACAAAGGCAAGAGGATTATAAATATTTAAATTACCTTTTATATACAAGAGAGAAGGTGGGTCTTCAATATATCTAAGGGATTCTGGGTAGTCATCATCTAAAATAGTAATAACTTTAACTCCAATTGAAGTGATTTTTTCATTAATTTTATCAATTATTAATTCAAAATCTGGGGTCTTATCTATTAGCCTGTCATAACTTCTCTTAGACAAGATCTTTTCTTCTAAATATTCAACCTTATCAAAATCCTCAAGAGGAATGTTTTTATCCAAAAGATAATTTAAAATTTTAAGAGAATTTTCACTGGAAAAATTTATTCCATTTAAAAAAATTAATAAGTCTCTTTCCTTCATTTAATTACCCCAAAACTTCTTATCCATAGTTCTATATTGAATAGCTTCCAAGACATGATCTTCTTTAATATTTTCGCAGCCATCCATGTCTGCAATGGTCCTTGCTATTTTTAAAATTTTATTATAAGTTCTAGCACTCATACCATATTTTTTAAAGGCAAGTTCCAATATTTTTTCAGAATTAGCATCAAGATGACAATATTTTTTTAATTTCTTTTCAGGAATTTCTGAATTGTATTTAAAAATTTCATCTTTAAATCTATCTTTTTGAATTTCTCTAACATTTTTTACTCTTTCTCTAATGACTTCAGAACTTTCGCCAGATCTTTCAGAAGAAATTTCCTTATAATTAACTTCCGGCACTTCTAAGTGAATGTCAATTCTATCTAAAAGTGGATGGGAAATCCTTGAAAGATATCTTTGAATCTCATAAGGCGAGCAATTGCACTCATGAGTCTTTGAATTGTGATATCCACAAGGGCAAGGATTTAATGCAACAACAAGCTGAAAATCTGCAGGATATCTTACACTTGCATTGGCACGAGAAATTATTATATCCTTTGATTCCATTGGTTGACGTAAAACTTCTAAAACTGATTTTGAAAATTCTGGCAGTTCGTCTAAAAATAATACTCCCTTATTGGCAAAAGAAATTTCTCCAGGTTTTGGTATTTGCCCTCCACCTATAAGTGAAACTGCTGATGCTGTGTGATGTGGTGCTCTAAAAGGTGGCTTTGTTATAAGGGCATTATCATCTAAGAGCCCTGATATGGAATAAATTTTTGTAACTTCAATCGCCTCTTCAAAGTCAAGCTCTGGAAGGATTGTAGGAAATCTCTTTGCTGCCATAGTCTTTCCAGAACCAGGTGAACCAAGTATTAAAATATTTGACTTGGCGCAGGCAGAAATTTCAAGAGCTCTCTTTAAATTTTCTTGTCCTTTAATGTCAGAAAAATCAACATCATAAGAAACCTTTTCCCTGATGAAACTTCCTTGACATCTTTCAATTTCAATTTCACCTCTTATAAAAGAAATTACTTCTTCTAAGGTTTTTACTGGATAAATTTCAACATCGCTAACTATGGCACATTCCTTTCTGTTTTCATAGGGAACAATAAATTTTCTGTAGCCCTTTTCGCGCATAGATATAACCATAGGTAGAGCCCCTTGAATTTTATTTATCTTGCCGTCAAGGGCAAGCTCACCCATATATGTATAGGGACTGTAATCAAGCTCTAAACTTTCATCGCAGCTCAAAAGGCTTACTGCAATGGCAAGATCAAGCTGTGTTCCATCTTTTCTTAAATTTGCAGGAGCTAAATTTATTGTAATTCTCTTTTTTGGAAAGTCGAAGCCAGAATTTTTTATTGCTGATTTTACTCTTTCAGTTGATTCTTTTACTGCAGTGTCTGTAAGTCCAACCAGTATAATTTTTGGCATCCCGTTTGATAGGTCAACTTCAACATCTACTGGATAACCATTAAGTCCAGTTAGTGTACAAGTTTTTGTGCAAGAGTACATAATTCCTCCTCGTCTATAATAAAATTCTTATAGTATTAATCTTAATTACATTTTAACAGAAAACCTTTACAAATTCTAAAAAAATTAAAAAAGCCAGACATTATTATCTGGCTTAAAAAATTTATTAAATTACAAAATTTCCATCTTTAAAGATTTGTACTTCTTCTCCATTTTCCTTAACGCCAATTATATCTGTAGTGGCATCGCCAACCATAAAGTCCACATGAGTTATAGAATCGTTCATGCCTCTTTCTTTTAATTCTTCTATTGTAAGTTTTTCTCCGTCTTCTATGCAAGATGGATAGGATTTGCCAAGGGCAAAGTGGCAAGAGGCATTTTCATCGTAAAGTGTGTTGTAAAATAAAACTTTTCTCATAGAAATTGGTGTATTATGAGATACAAGGGCAACTTCTCCAAGTCTCTTTGAACCTTCATCAGTTTCAATAATATTTTTTAAATATTCTTTTCCACTTTTTGCATCATAATCAATTACTTCGCCATCTTTAAAAACTAAATAGAAGTCTTCAATTAGATTTCCATTGTAATTTAGGGGCATTGTTGAATAAACTTTTCCATTTACTCCATCAAGTCTTGGTGCAGAAAAAACTTCTTCACTAGGCATATTGGCAATAAATTCTTCTCCATCACTATTTACATCGCCAGCTCCTGCAAAGATATATCCCTTTGGAAGGTAAACTTCTAGATCAGTCCCCTTTTCTGACTTGTAGTGAAGTTTTTCAAATTTACTTTTATTTAAGAATTTGCTATATCTATTTAAGTTGTTTACATGGTCCTCAAGAGCCTTTTCTGGATCTTCTTTAAAAAGTCTCACTGAAGAAAAAATTTCATACCACAATTTTCTAACTGCTTCTTTTTCTTCTAATTCTGGAAAAACTTTTTTTGCCCATGAAGGTATACTTGCTCCAACTACAATCCAAGACACATAATTTGCCATCATCTTTTCAGAAAAATCCTTTAATGCCTTTGATGTAGCAATATTTGCCTTAAATAATTTTTCTGAATCAATTCCTTTAAAAGCATCTGGATCATAGCCTGTAACTGAAAGATACTTTGCCTTTTTTTCCATGTAATAATTTTCTTTATCTATTTTGTGTTTTGGTACATCAGTTAAAACTTCTATACTTTCATTTTTGTATTTTAACTTTGAAATTTCTTGATCTCTATAGTCCATTACAACTTCAATTGCACCAAGCTCATAGGCTTTTTTTGTACAAATAATGGCAAAGTCCCTTGCTTCTATGGGGCATCTTACAACAAGTCTATCGCCCTCTTTAATTTTTAACCCGATCTTTAAAATTAATTCAGCGTACTTTTCTATATAATCATCAACTACAAAATTTTTGTAATCCATTTTATCATCCTTTCCATTTATCTTTTATTAAAAAATAATATACAACAAAAAAATTTTATTTGCAAAAAAATACTATTGGAGAGATGTCCAATAGTATTTTAAAATTATTTATTGTATTTTTTTGCCAAGAAGTCTTTTGCAACTTGTGGGAATAGTGCATAAGTTAATACATCTTCTTCAGTCCTTGCAAGATCTCCTACTTCAGCTTTATATTTATCAAGAGCTGGTTCTAGGTGATTTGCTGGTCTATCAGTAATAACTTCAGCATCGCCTATAATTGATTTTCTAAAAGCTTCATCAATTTCTACAGGGCTCTTTCCGTAAAGTCCCTTTAGATAATCCTTAATTTCATTAGGAACCATCTTGTACCTCTTGCCAGTCATAACATTAAAGGATGCTTGCGTTCCAACCATTTGACTCATTGGAGTAACAAGTGGTGGATAGCCCATGTCTTTTCTAACATTTGGTACTTCCGCAAGAACTTTATCAAATAAATGCTCTTGTTTTGCAGCAGAAAGTTGTGAATTTAGATTTGAAAGCATGCCGCCTGGCACTTGATAAATAAGTCCCTTTGGATCAACAGTTAGCATTTTTACTCTCATAATTCCATTATTTAAATATTTATTTTTTACTTCTTGGAAATAAGGTGCAAGTTCATTTAAAATATCAAGATTTAAATCAACTTTATAGCCAGCTTCCTTTAAAATTATTGCAAGAGTTTCAGTAGGAGGTTGACTTGTTCCACCAGAAAATGGAGAAAGTGCTGTGTCTAAAATATCTGCGCCTTCTTCAACACCCTTTAAATATGTCATTGAGCCACAACCAGTAGTTTCATGTGTATGAAGTTCTATTGGAATGTCAATTGCCTTTCTAAGTGACCTCACTAAGTCTCTTGATACAGGTGGAGTTAAAATCCCTGCCATGTCCTTTATGGCAACTGAATCTGCTCCCATCTTTTCTACTTCTTTTGCAAGATTTGTAAAATATTCTATTGTGTGAACTTCTGAAGTAGTATAGCAAATTGCAACTTGTGCTTCTGCTCCAGCTTTTTTTGTAGCTTTAAGTGAAGTTTCAATGTTTCTTAAATCATTTAAGGCATCAAAAATTCTTATTATGTCTACTCCATTTTTAACAGAAAGTTCAACAAATTTTTCTACAACATCATCAGGATAATTTTTGTAGCCCAAAAGGTTTTGACCTCTCAAAAGCATTTGAGTCTTAGTATTTTTTAAGTGAGACTTAATATTTCTAATTCTTTCCCATGGATCTTCATTTAAATATCTAATACATGAGTCAAAGGTAGCTCCGCCCCAACACTCAAGAGCCTTATATCCAACTTTATCTAGCTTATCTAGTGCAGGCTCCATATCTTTATAAGTCATTCTTGTGGCCATAAGTGATTGATGTGCGTCACGAAGAATAGTATCTACAAATTCTATTTTTTTCATAAATCCTCCTATAATTAACCGAAAGATATCTCTTTATTTCTATTTAAAGTATAACATAATTATTTAAAAATTTTTCATTAAAACAAGGCTTTCTTGACAAAAAATTCTTGTCGCTACATAAAAGTTTTCTCATTTTAATTTTTTTCTTTACAAAGAGCTTTATTTCTAGTATAATGCTGAAAAGAGCTACAAGAGGTACTGCAAGAAGCGATAAAAAACTTACTGAATATGGTAAGCAACTTTTAGAAAAACAAAGATTAAGAGCATACTACGGTGTACTTGAAAGACAATTTGTTAATCTATTTAAAGAAGCTCAAAGAGCAGCAGGACAAACTGGTCCTAACCTTGTAACATTCCTTGAAAGAAGACTTGACAGTTTATGTTACAGAATGGGCTTTGCATCTTCAATTAGACAAGCAAGACAAATGGTTACTCATGGCCACTTAACTGTAAATGGAAAGAAAGTTAATATTCCATCTTACAGATGTGAAGCTGGTGATGTAATTGCATTATCTGCTAAAGGAAAGAAAGTTGATTTATTTAAAGAAAACTACAACACTAACATTGTTGTAAACTTCCCTTACATTTCTAAGGCAGAAGACTTTAAAGCAACTTTAGTATCTCTACCAAATAGAGAAGATGTTCCAATAGAAATTGAAGACCAATTAATCGTAGAATTTTATTCTAAGAACATGTAATGAAAGAAAAGACCCGGCTAGGGTCTTTTTTTCTTGTCTATTTTTTTAAGAAAAATTCACAAAAAAACGCCTGATTTAATCAGGCATTTTTTATACTCTTATAAATTATTTTATAAATTGACTAAAGAATATTATAACTATAACAATAGGTGAAATATACTTTATACTTACATTCATCCAAGTTCTAACAAAAGGACTTTTTATGTTTGCAGCCTCAAGTAAATTTTCCATCTTCCAAGCTCTTGCTGAGAAAAGTGCAATTAATAGACAGCCTATTACTAAAATGTAGTTACTTTCAACATTGTCAATAAAGGCAAAAGCTGGGTCATAGAAAATTGATAGAGCTGCAATAGCAATTATTATTAGACTGGCAAGCATAAGAGCTTTAATTCTTTCTAATTTAAATCTTTCCATAAATTGACCAACAATTGCTTCTAATACTCCAACTGATGAAGTAAAAGCTGCAATGTAGAATCCAAAGTAAAATAAAACTGAAAGGATTCTTCCAAAAGGAACAACATTAAAGGCAAGTGGAAGAGTTAAAAATGTAAGTCCAACACCTTCTCCTGGTGTAAGTCCTGTTGCAAATACAATAGGAAGAATCATAAGTCCAGATAATATTCCTGCAAATACAAGGGCAAGACAAATTACTGATGAGTCTTTAAAAATATTTTCGTCCTTTTCTTTTATATAAGATCCAAAGACCATTGAACCAAGCATAGCAAGTCCAAGCGCAAAGAAAGCTTGACCTAGACAAGTAATAATAGAATTCATAGAAAATTTAGAAAAATCTGGTCTAAATAAAAATGTAATTCCATCCATTGCTCCAGGAAGTCTTAAACCAAAGACAATTATAATAACCATGATTACAAATAAAATAGGAATTAATATTTTTGAAACTCTTTCTATTCCCTTTTGAACTCCTAAAATAATTACTGCATCATTTAAGATAAAATTAATTAAAAAGAATAAAAACACAATTGGCTTATTGGCATTGAAAGAATCAAAATAACTTTGAATACCCTCACTTGTTAAACCAATAAAATCTCCGCTAACTGCACCAGCTATATATTTTATTATCCAAGCATAAATAACAGAAGTATAACCAACAATAATAAGTGCCGCTAATGTGTGAAGATATCCTGCCAAATACCATTTTGTATTTGGTTTAAGTGTCTTATAGGCATCTATTGCTGCATTCCCAGTTGCATAACCAATTGTGACTTCACAAGTCATAAGAGGAATTCCTATTACTAAAATAATTAAAATATATAAAAATATAAAAATTGCTCCACCGTTTTCACCAACTACGTAAGGAAATCTCCACAAAGTTCCAATACCTAAGGCAAGGCCAATGGCAACCATAATAAATCCAAGGATTGATGAAAATCCTTCATTTTGTTTTGACATACGCTCCCCCTTTTTTTTATATACTAGAAATAGTATCACAAATCCAATGATTTTTAAATAGTTAAAAGTGCTAAAGTTTTGTTCATTACTAATTTTTTATAAAATCTTTTAATAAAAATTTTTTTCATCTAATAAATGGTATAATCTTTTTAGGTGATATTATGAAAAAAGACATTGAATATGTAAAACTTGTTACTTCAACTAATAAACTTCTATTTGACGAAATTTGTGCCTTCTTAGAAGACAATTCCATCCCATATTTTGTAAAAGACGAAGGTGATTATATGAGACTAATCTCTGGATTTTCTCTTTACGAAAAGGGCATTTATGTTTCTGAAGATGACTTTGATAAGGCAAACGAACTTTTAGTCTATTTTATGAATGATAACGAGGACACTGACGATTTAAATTTCGATTAATTTAATTATTTTAAAAAAATAAGCTGATGCATTTTTTGCATCAGCTTTTATCTTAATAAAAATTAATAATCTAAAAAGTCCACAAGGTCTTTAAAAACTTTTTGATTATCTTTTTCCCTAAAAATTTCGTGTTTCATATTTTCATAAAGCTTAGACTCGATATTTTTATAGCCAACTTTATTTAAAGCATCAATAGAATTTTTAAATCCACTTTCTCCACCAATAACTACATCGTCCTTGCCAGCAATAAATAAAATATTAAGTTCAGGATTTTTACATTTAAAATTTTTTAAATTGTTAAGTTCCTTTACTCCTTCAAAGACAGTAAGATATCCTCTATTCTTAAAAACTTTTGGCATAAGTGGGTCTTTTTTTGCATCTTCAATATTTTCTTTACTATAACTTAACCAGTCCCAATTTAATTTGTCGCCAGTGTATAATTTTTTTAGGATAAAAACTGTTCTCTTTTCTCCAAAATAAAAATTTATAATATTTGCGAGAAATATTGCAAAATTAACTTCTGGAATAAAGTTTGGTGGACCAGATAAAACTAACTTATCAATTAATTCATCAGCCTTTTCAAGATAAATTCTTCCAAAAACTGTGCCAAGAGAGTGACCAATTAAAAATATTTTTTTATCTGGAAAATTTTCTTTAATAGCCCTTGTAATTGCAATGTTGTCATCAACAACTTTTTCAACTCCATCAATGTAGCCAAAGGAATATTTCTCACTAAGAGAATCCCCATGACCTCTATTATCAGAGATAAAGACGCTGTAATTATTTTCATTTAAGTATTTAATTAAAGGAAAATACCTTTCCTTGTGCTCCAAGGCACCGTGAATAATTTGAACAAGAGCCCTTGGATTATCAATAGGAAAAAAAGCTGCATCAAGGATAAAATCATCATAGGATTTAACTTTTAATCTCTTACAATTTGAAAGATGATAAAAATCTTTAAAATTTCCAAAGTTTTCAGTATCTTCTATCTTAGATAAATCATCACAATCATTAAAAATAAAATCACATTTTAAATCTATGCCTTCATTTTGCCTTAAATTATTTGATTTTTTATAGTATAATTGTGGAATTAATGAAATAGTTATAATAAGTAAAATAATAAAACAAATCATAAAACACCTCTATTTAATTATAACAAAAGAAAAATAAAATACCTTAAATTATAAAAGTAAAAAAAAGGCAATTTGCCCCTTTCCCTTTATTTTACATAAATAGCAAATGTCTTAGATTTACTATTCCATTCAATTTCATTTCTTTCGCCATCCTCTGTATTTCCATTTGTTAGATCAAATATATTTGCCACATTCACAAGAGGTACAAAAATTCTGCTATCAATATTAATTGGTTTTGAGTCCATCTTAATTACTTCTCCATTTTCTTTATAATTTACTATTTAAGACCATTTTGCTGATTTTAGAGCATAAAAGTCCTTAGCTTTAATAGTCTATCCATTATAAATTTCATATCTTAAAGCTACTTTTGTCGAGTTTTCATCGTCTATATTTATTTCCGATCCTAGGGCAAAACTGGATTAAGACTTGTCAAAAATAAAGTTACAATTAAAAATAATGAAAACATTTTCTTTTTCATTGTGTCCTCCTAGTTCATTTAAAAGATATCCTCTTCTAAATTCTCATAAAATAAATTTAAAACATATTCCTAAAAGAATTTTCTATAATTAATTATAGCAATTTTCTTTTTTCACTTCTATAAGACATAAAATAAAAATAAATAAAGTTTGCAAAAAAATAAAAACCCGGGTTAAACCCCGAGTTTTAATTTAATAATTCTTTGGCTATAAGATTAACTTGTTTGCCATCTGCTTTGCCCTTGATTAAAGGCATTACATTTTTCATTAATTTTCCAATATCCTTCATTGATGTTATTTCATTTTCGTCAATTACTTTTTTTATAATTTCTTTTAATTCTTCATCTGATAATTGC
>QWCE01002606.1_pt1 | contig 22038 bp, 19 predicted proteins | sample 1972531 | NCBI WGS metagenome assembly QWCE01 (sample SAMN09866716, study PRJNA288562) | Human gut metagenome isolate term4_stool, whole genome shotgun sequencing... | reverse complement strand
AGAAAGAATAGCAGGAAGAACAAGAGTAGAAACAGCACTAAAATTAGCAGAGAGAGTTAACACTAACCCAGAAAAAGTAATCTTTGCAAACGGAAGAACATACGCAGATGCACTAATAGCATCATACCTATCAAAGAAAGAAAACGCACCAATAATCTTGATAGAAAAAGAAGAAGTACCAGTATCCGTAAAAGAATACCTAAGAGAAAAGAAGATAGAAGACTCTATAATCTTAGGTGGGGACAGTAGTATTGCTAATGTAAAGTAAATTAGAGTAAGAAGGGCAATGTGAGAAATCGCATTGCTTTTTTTGTTATGTAAATAATTTTGTGTATCAACCTAAATCATGATAAAAGGGTAAGGGTTGATACATTTTTTTATATACTGTATAAAATTTTGTATATAAAAACCTCATGATTAGTTTTCAATAACAATAATCATGAGGTCCATTATAAGTATTACAATATAAATTTATTTATACGCTTCTAAAAAATTACTTACTAAATTTTTGTATTCTTCCTCTTCTTTTTTCGGAAACTCTGTATGTTCAAGCCCCTTTAAAGTGTATAATTTTTTTTGGTCGTGAGATATGGCATTATATAAATCTTCTCCCATGTGAGGTGGGGTAACTTTATCTATATCAGAATTAGTTATTAGAACGGGAACTGAAACATCTTTTATCCATTCACAGGCGTTTATATCATTATAAGTAAAGTGAAGTTTAAACTTTGTATAGATATTGCCAGTCCATTTCATATAGGAGAAAGGGATTCCTTGTGATTTTTCAATTTCTTTAAGCTCAGGGTCTAACATTTCATTGAAGTCAGATACTGGAGATTCCAGAATGAGATAATCTATATCACTGTCATCTCGTCCTGCAGCTATTGCAGCGGTTGCACCTCCATAGGACTCTCCCCATAAGACAATTTTTCCGTCATCATCTATTTTAGTTTTAGCGGTCTTTATGGCATCTAAAACGTCAAAGGATTCTAAGACTCCAAATGTATTATATAGAGCTTTATTATCACCGGAATTTCTTTGGTCAATAGCAATTACATCATAGCCTAAATTTAAAAATATACGCATTATATGAGGCATAGATGTCTTTGTTCCACCTAAGCCGTGCACTAAAACGGCAATGTTTTTATTTCCTGGTTTTCTTACAAGCAGTGCAGGTATTTTATGGTCATATTTACTTGAAGGAATATTTAATTCTTCTACAACCTTATCTTCTGCAAAAGCATCAAAATATTTCTGGTATGTTTTGGCATTTTTAATAGTTTCTTCTACAGGCATAATATTTGTAAAGCCTTTAAAAACCTCTTTTCCCATAAAAATTGAAAAACATATAGATAGCAATAACACGATAATAAGTATAGCAATTAATACTTTTTTTAATACTTTTAACAAAATCCACCTCCAGAGTTTACATAATTGTTCAATTCTCTAAGATAATTTTAGATTTGATTTATTATTTCGAACATTCTATTTGCTATATTTTCCCATGAATTAACTTTAACTTCATCAAAGACTTCCTTTGGGATTCTTTTTCCAAGTTTTACTCTTTTAACTTGTGTATCTATACATTTAGCTAAATTATTTACATAGGTTGGTATCTCTTCTTCAACAGGTGTGTCCAAATTTTTTAATTTTGGAAGTGGACAATATTCTATTGCAATGGAGTTATTTACTTTTTCTCCAAGTACTTCTATAAGAGGTTTTAGTTCTGATGCGACTATAAAGCATCCAGATGCAAGGGCTTCAATAGCAACTAAACCGAGACCTTCATAGTAAGACGGAAGGATGAAGATATCTGAATATCTAAACATATCTGCAAGGGAACGTTGGTTTTTGGCGTTGAATAGCTTAATATTTTTTGTTCCTTCAATAGCACTATGGATTTTTTTTATATTTTCTCCAACTGGCGTTCCGATAACATTCAATATTACATCAGAGTTATAGTTAAGGGATTTAAATGCATCTATCATCTGGTAGACGCCCTTTGAGTTGTCAATCTTTCCAGCAAATACCACATTTATAAAGCTGTTGTGTTCTTCATATTTATATTCATCATCACGATAAAAAAGTTCTTGATTGTATCCTCCACCAGTGTAATGTATTTTGTTTTTATCTATGTCATAGGTTTGTGCAATTTCATCTATTTGTTTTTCAGACAGGGCGAATACAAGGTCAAGTCTATTTAAATTGTGCACATAATTTTCCTTCATAATACTATTTTGAACGCATTGTCTAATGTCTGTTCCATGGCATATCCCAACAATTTGCTTACCTTTATCTGAAAGTAAATCAAGAACAAATGAAGTCAACAGCCAAAGGTGATGACACACGATTATGTCTGGATCTATTTCATCAAATGCCTTGAGTATTTGTTCTTTAAAAGCAAATCTCCAATCTTCTACCATTTCTTCTGTCATATCTTTATACCTTGTACTATCATAGGGCATGACATCGGACATACCAACTATTGGAAAGTTTAGTTTATCGCTTTTAAAATGTATTGGATAACAGTTTTCTTTTGGAAGTTCTGTAAAGGGGTAGCCTATGCTTTCATCAAATCCATATATGGCATAGTTTTCTCCATATTTTTTAAACTCTCTTATTAAATTTGAAAAGTAAACTCCACTTCCAGTTTTTGCAGGAAGTTGGGCAATTATATGAAGTATTTTCATTTTTTCTCCTGTTAAAAGTATTTTTATAATCTCTTCAATCCCCTATAATGTAACATTATGTAGAAATTTAGTCAAATTACAAATAAGATAAAAAACCACTTAATAATATATGGAAAATATTGTACTTTGTTGTTACAATGTAGTTAAGAAATATTAGTTAAGGAGGAGCTATGTATAAAATTCTTACAGTCATCGTGGGCAGCAAGTATGGCAAGAAGATATTGGAAAGTGTTGACCACAGTTTATATAAAGAAGTATTCTTACTTGAAGGCACTGGAACATCTTCTGGTGGACTACATTATCTGCTAAAGCTTTACGACATTAAAAAGGATATTATGTCTTTTATAGTTTCAAAAGATAATTTAGAGGCTATGTATGATTTTTTAATTTATGATATGGGTCTTGGTAAGGATTTACGAGGGATAGCCTTTGATATTGATATAGAAAAATTTGAGGAAGAAGATATGAATACAGACAGAAGAGAAGAAGGTTTTCTTTACGATGCAATATTTGCAATAGTTGACCATGGATATAGTGATAATGTTATCTTGGCATCTGAAAGGGCAGGAAGTATTGGTGCGACTGTGCTTAACGCAAAGGGTTCTGGATATGAAAAGAGAAATCCTATTTTAGAACTTGTGGTAGAACCTGAAAAAGAAGTGGTGTTAATCATCAGCCCATGTACAACGACAGATGAGATTGTAGATGCAATTAATGAAGATATGAACACAGATGAAAATAAAAAGGTCGTAACTTTTTCAATCAGTGTGAACAGGGTAGAAGGACTTAGAGGGTGAAAAACTTTTTTGAATTTGTAAGTCCAATTGGAACACTATATATTGGAGAAGAAGATGGTTTTGTAATAGATATTTCTTTTGAGAAACCAATTGGGGAAAGAAGAAAAACAGATGTCATATCAAAAACCATAACTGAGATTGAGGAATATTTTAATCATAAGAGAACCGATTTTGACATTCCAATAAAGTTAAGAGGAACCAAATTTCAAAAGGAAGTCTATGAATATGTAAGTAAAATTTCCTATGGAAACAGAGTAAGTTATAGTGAAGTAGCAAAGGGTATAGGAAGTAATTCTCGAGCAAGGGCTGTGGGAAATGCGCTTAATAAAAATCCAATACTAATTCTAATTCCATGTCATAGGGTTATAAAAAAGAGTGGAGAGGTTGGAGGTTTTAAAATAGGATTGGATAATAAAAATTTTTTATTAAATCTTGAGAGGGAAAATTATGTTAAGAAGATTTAAATTGCTTTTAGCAATACTTTTACTTGTATTTGTTATATACAATGTATACAACTTTTTTAATATAGTCATAAATAAGAAGGTGTTCAAGAGTCCAAAGGTTCCAGAGGAGTTTGATGGCTTTAGAATAATTCAGATAAGTGATTTTCACAATAAGAAATTTCACAGAAAAGAATTTTTTGTAAAATCGGTTATAACAGAAAGACCGGATGTAGTTTTTTTAACTGGAGACTTTGTTGACTCAAGAAAGCCTGATTTTAAATATGCTCTTCATATAATAGAAGAACTCATACCAGTTACTAAAATTTATTATGTTTTAGGAAACCATGAGGGCAGAGTAAAAGGAATAGAGAAGTTTCTTGATGATTGTACAAAGCTTGGAGTTACAGTTCTTAGACAGGAATCAGTTCTTCTTAGAAAGGGTGACTCTTTTATAAATATTGTCGGCGTGGATGACCCAAGTATAACGACAATATGGACTATTAGAGATGTATTAAAAGAGAAGAAATTGGATGGACACTTAAATATCCTTTTATCTCATAGACCAGAGATATTTGATGAGTATGTAAATGCAGGCTACGACATTATCTTCACTGGACATACCCATGGTGGACAGGTTCGTATTCCATTTCTTGGTGCACTTTTTGTTCCAAATCAAGGAGTGTTACCAGCATATGACAAGGGGGTATTCAAAAAGAAAGATAGTATGATGATAGTCTCTTCTGGAATAGGAACTTCAGTAGTTCCTATAAGAATTTTTAACAAGCCTGAGTTGGTATTGCTTGAATTGAAAGCAGAAAATTAAACTTTACCTTTTAAAACTACTCTGCTATACTGTACTAAGGAGGTAGTTATGTTAGACGTAAAGAGACTCACTAAACAATACAACAAGGTTAAAGCGATTGATGATGTATCCTTTTTTATTCCAGATGGAGAGATTGGTGTTATTATGGGACCGAATGGTTCAGGAAAATCAACTACTATAAAATCCATCGCTGGACTTTTAAGATACACTGGAGAAATAAGTATACAGGGTTTTGAAAACAGGAGCATTGAAGCGAAAAAAATCTTTGGATATGTTCCAGAAATTCCTACAATGTTTCAACTTTTAACCGTTAGAGAACATATAATATACACTTTAAAAGCATATGGGCTTCCAATTGATGAAGAAAAAATAGAGTATTTATTAAACACCTTTGAACTTAAGGACAAGGAAAACAAACTTGGGGACGAGCTTTCAAAGGGGATGATGCAGAAGGTTTCAATCTGCTGCGCCATTATCATAGAGCCAAAGGTACTTATGCTTGATGAGCCGATGATTGGTCTTGATCCAAAGGCCATTAGAGAGCTTAAGAAGATGCTTTTAGAACTTAAGGACAAAGGAACAACCATACTTATTTCAACCCATATGCTTGAAATGGTGGAAGGACTTTGGGACACCATAGTCATTCTTAAAAATGGCAAAGTAATGGGACAGTTTGATAAGGACATGGCAGAAGGAAAGAACTTGGAAGAAATCTTCTTCAAAGTAACTGGTGATGAAGATGTATAGTTCAAGTGTCTACTATATTAAGAGAAATTTAATAAATAGAGTAAAACAGCTTAGATATAAGCCATTAAAAGTCATTGGAAAACTATTTATACTACTTTATTTTATAAATCTTCCATTTATTTTACGTCAGAACTTTAAAAATATAAACTTTGACTCACCGGAAGGTTATGTTGCAGTTTTTGCAGTTCTTATGATTTACTTTGGAATCCCTGGAACACTAAGTTATTTAAAGAGAAGGGGAATAATTTTTAAACAGGAGAATGTAAACTTTGACTTCATAGCTCCTTTTACACCAAAACAAATTCTTTTAAAGGGCTTTACGTTAAATGCTTTTTATGGATTAATATTACAACTTGCCATGGCAGTTGGAGGCTACTTTGTGTTTCATTTGAAACTGTGGCAAGTGCTTTTAATATTTGTGATTCAACTTACGGTGTCACTGGCTTCAGACTTTGCAATAGCAGTGATTATATATGCTTCAGAGGACTTAACTGAAAAACATAAAAGTATCATTCGCTATGTCGCCTATGGACTGTTAATAGCAGTTGCAGTTTATATGATAGAGACTGTGGTTAGAGGAATGGGGCCAGTAAGTGGAAGAATTTTAAAAATGTTAAACTCAGACCCGCTTATGTTTGTGCCAATATATGGTTTTGAAATAGGAGTTGTTTCATTAATTATAAAGGGATATACTTTACCAAGGCTTGTGGCGACAATATTAAGTTTTGTAACAACAATCATCCTGGTAATTTTGGCAAAAAAATGTACCTCTACTGGAGAGTACTATGAAGATGCTATAAAATTTTCAGAAGATTATAGAATTGCAGTTGAAAAAAATAGAAAAACTGGAAAGTCTCATAGAGTTGGAAAGAAGCAAAAGGTCTTAGAAAATGCTAAGTTTACCATTAAGGGAAACTACGCAAAGGCAATTTTTGAAAAGCAGTTAAATGAATATAAAAAACTTCCTCTATTGGATAAAATAAAACTTCCAGGTTTTGCGGTTATAGCTTCGTTATTTTTTGTATTTATCTTTGGTGACGAAAAATTTGACGGAGGCTTTTCTGCAGTAATGGGAGCCATTTCAATATATATAAATCTAATATCCTTTAGATTTTTATCTGTAGACGGCGAATATAATCACTATTCTTTTTATCTAATACCAGACACCATGAGTAAAAAAGTTTTCTACTCAGGTCTTTTAGGAAATATAAAAACATTGGTGGTTTCAATTTGTCTATTCCTTCCATTTTTTATAATAACTGGACAGGGTGTGGTAAGGATACTTGGCGCAGTGCTAATGTTTAATTCAATCTCACTTATCTTTAACTATTTAGGTAAGGGGATAATTAAAGTATTAGAATCTCGCCTTGGAAGAACTTTTGGAATGTTTGCGTTTGTAATAATTGGATTAATTCTTTCGGGAATCAGCTTAGGAATAGGAACAGCTGTAGAAGTGTTTTCTAAGGTAGAAGATTCTGGATTTTTCATTACAGCTGCAATAGCCGTACTGATTTCATTAATTTTACTTTTTATAAATGGAAAACTCTACAAGAACATGGAGTTTATTACAGAAGAATAAAAAATGTTGAGGCATGATACACCTCAACATTTTTTTATTGCTATTTAATATTTTTCTTTAACACGCCAAGTAGTACTGTGGAAATTGCAGTACCAACTGCAAGTGCCAGTAGATACATAAGTGGGTTTCCAATTACTGGAACTACAAATATTCCACCATGTGGCGCCATTAGAGTGCAGTTGAATAACATGGACAATGCTCCAGCAACTCCAGATCCAATTATACATGAAGGAAGCACCCTTGCAGGGTCTTGTGCTGCAAATGGAATAGCACCTTCAGTTATAAATGAAAGGCCCATTATTATATTTGCAGGCGCAGACTTTCTTTGCGCTTCTGTAAATTTATTTTTAAATATTAGTGATGCAAGGGCTATTGCAATTGGAGGTACCATTCCACCAATCATAACCGCCGCCATAATATTGTAGTTACCTGCAGCGATGGATGCAGTACCAAATACATAGGAAGCCTTGTTGAAAGGTCCACCCATATCAACTGCCATCATAGCTGCAACTATAAATCCAAGCACAAGGCTACTTGTTCCTTGAAGACCAGATAACCATGTGTTTAGTCCAATATTTATCTTACCAACTACAGGCTCGATGGCATTTGTCATTACAAGACCTGTAAATAAAACACCAAAGACAGGGTAGATTAAAATTGTTCTTATTCCGTCTAAGTTCTTAGGAAGTGGATTTGTTATCTTCATCAAACCCTTTACAATATATCCTGCAAGAAAACCAGTGACTAAGGCTCCTAAGAATCCAGAAGTTCCAGAAGCTGCTATTGCTCCACCGATAAAACCTGCCACAAGACCTGGTCTATCGGCAATACTCATGGCGATAAAACCCGCAAGTACCGGTAGCATAAATGAAAATGAAAGGCCACCGATGGTCTTAAGTGTCTTTGCAGTTTCGGTTATTGTACCGAGGTTCGATCTTTGTTCCACTGTAAGTGCACCAAGGTCTACTGACAAACTGTCAACCAAGAATGCAAGGGCAATCAGTATTCCTCCACCAACTACAAATGGAAGCATATGGGATACTCCATTCATTAAATGCTTATATACTCTATGTCCTGCGCTTTCATTTTCGACCTTGTTTTCCTTTACAGAATTTCCAACTTTTGCCTTGTAGATTGGTGCATTTTCTGAAAGCACCCTTTCAATTAAAACATCTGGTTTTGAAATTCCGTCGGAAACTTGAGTTTCAATAACTTTTTTACCAGCAAATCTATCCATTGGAACATTGGTATCAGATGCAATTATTACACCATCTGCCTTTGCAATATCTTCGTCAGTTAAAATATTTTTTGCACCACCAGATCCCCTTGTTTCAACTTTTATATTGTATCCCAGTTCCTTCGCCTTCTTTTCAAGGGCCTCTGCCGCCATGTAGGTGTGGGCAATACCAGTAGGACAACCTGTAACGGCAACTATGTTTTTAGTTTTCTTTGAAACTTCTTGAGAAATAGGAGTCTCTTCTTCAAACTTTTTCCTTTCAGCCTTGTCGATTATTTCTAAAAATTCTTCCTTACTCTTTGCTTCTACAAGAGATTTTATAAATTTATCATCCATAAGCAATTTGGAAAGTGTAGCAAGAATTTCAAGGTGAACATTTGAATCATTGTCCGGTGCTGCAATTAAAAATAATAAATTTACAGGATTTCCATCCAAGGATTCAAACTCAACACCATCAGGTATTGTCATTGCAGCAAGTCCTGGTTTAGTGACAACGCTTGACTTACCATGAGGGATGGCAACCCCTTCGCCAACTCCTGTGGAGCCTTTTTCCTCTCGTATATAAACTTGTCGTTTAAACTCTTCTAAGTCTTTTAAATTGTTTAAATTATTCATAAGACCCACAGCAGTATCAATCGCGTCACTCTTATTTTGTAGACTTATCCCAATTGAAATGCTATCTTTTGTAAGTAAGTCGGTAATTTTCATATCCTTCCTCCATTTAATATTATCATGCGACAAGATGATAAGGTTTTCAAACAACCTTTATATAAATAGCACTATCTTAGATTTGGATAGTGCTATTCCTCTAATAATTAATTTAGATATTAGTAAATTTACGTCTATTTTTTCAAAATTTCCTTAAGATGTCTATATATCCAATTACCAGAAGATTCATTTTCATCTTCATGTGGAACATTTCCATCAAAAACGGAAGTGTCTTCGGAAAGAGCTTTTTCAAGAAGGCGAGTTGGATTTGAAATTCCATCAGTTACTTTACACACAACAAGTCTTTTACCTTTGAATCTCTCCATAGGAATTTTAGTGTCAGATGCAACGATTACACCAAATGCCTTTTCAATATCTTCTTTTGTAAGTTCATTTCTTGCACCTGCAGAGCCTCTTGTTTCAACCTTAATATTATATCCAAGCTCTTTAGCCTTTTTTTCCAAAGCATCAGCAGCCATATAAGTGTGTACAATACCAGTAGGGCAGCCTGTAACTGCAACTATATTTTTTGCTCCAGAAATTTCTTTATTTTTTTCTTCGGAAAAGCCTTCGTCTTTGAATTTTTCTTTTTCAGTTCTATTTATTATTTCTAAAAATTCATCTTTGTCCTTTGCTTCTACAAGTTCATCAATAAAACTTTGGTCCATAAGCATTGTAGAAAGTCTTGCAAGAATTTGAAGATGTATATTTGTGTCATGTTCAGGATCTGCAATTAAAAAGATTAACTTAACAGGTTCTCCATTTAGAGAATCAAATTCCAATCCCCTTGGAATTGTGATTGCAGCAAGGCCAGGTTTTGTGACAGAATTTGACTTTCCATGGGGAATGGCAACTCCTTTACCAACTCCAGTAGAGAACAAATCCTCTCTAATAAAAACTTGTTTCTTAAATTCTTCCACATCTGATAAATTGTTTAGATTTTTCATCAAATCAATTGCAGTATCAATGGCCTCAGTTTTATTTTCAAAACTTTGACCAATCAAAATACTGTCTTTAGTTAGTAAGTCAGTAATTTTCATAATCATTCCTCCAAAGTTTTTATAGTTATATTTTTAATGAGTTTCATTACATCGTCTTTTGTGGCAAGCTCTTCTGAAAAAGCCGACGCAGCTCCACATGAGAGTCCATATTTCAGAGCCTCTTCAAAAGAATTTTCTTTTAGATAGCCATATAAAAAACCCGCCACCATAGAGTCGCCAGCACCAACGGAGTTTATAAGTTCTCCCTTAGGTGAATTTCCAAAGTAAACTTTATTACCCTCAGTAATTAGTATAGCACCCTTTTCGCCAAGAGACACTAAAACATTTCTTGCACCAAGATTTTGTAGTTCTTTTGCATAATGTATAACATCACTATTTGAATTGATTTCTACATCAAAAACTGAACCTAATTCTTCCTCATTAGGTTTAATTAAAAAAGGTCTATAGGAAAGAGATGTTTTAAGTTGTTCTTTTTCTGCATCTACTACAACCTCTATATCTTTATTTTTTATGGATTTCATTATTTCAAGATAAAAATTTGATGGCATAGAAGGGGGGATTTTTCCCGCCAGAACCAAGTAGTCACCTTTGTTTAGATTTTTGATTTGGTTAAGTAATTTGTTTTTTGTATCTTCGGATATGTCTGGACCCTGTCCATTGATTGCAGTTTCACTATTAGAACGGATTTTAACATTTACTCTGGTCAAAACATCTTCTTGAAAAATTAGCTCTTCATTGATTTTCTTTCCCTTTAAAAGTTTTACCAAGTAATCTCCTGTAAAGCCACCAACAACCCCAAGTGCAGTGTTAGGTAAGCCTAAATTGGTTAAGACTTGACTTACATTTATCCCCTTGCCTCCTGGTAGAAATCTTTCCTCATTGCTTCGATTGATAGCGGAAGCTTTAAAATTTGGAACATTTACAATGTAGTCTAAGGAGGGGTTTAGTGTAACTGTTTTAATCATTTTATCTCCTTATAATATTATTTACTATCTTATATTAATTTACCCTGTTTTAATGATTTTAAACTTTACAGGAGATTTATCTATAAAAGCTTAATCAATAGGCTAAGTTATGATAGAATTGATACATAAATGTATCTTGTCGCAAGTAAAACAGTGAATTAAGAGGGAGAATATAATGATAGATTTTAAAAATGAAATAGCCTTGATGTTAAATGAAAAGATAAGTGAAATATCGAAAGATGAAATATTTCAAAACATTGAAGTTCCACCAAGCTATGATATGGGAGACTTTGCGTTTCCAACATTTCCATTAGCAAAGGTATTTAGGAAAAATCCAGCTGTAATAGCAACAGAATTAAAGGAATCAATAGAATCAGATATGTTTGAAAAGATTGAAACCAAGGGAGCTTACCTAAATTTCTTTATCAACAAAGAAAAACTGGCACAAACAGTTATTGAGGAGTCCATTGAAAAAGGAGAAGACTTTGGTCGTGTAGATATAGGTGAAGGGAAAAATATAATCGTTGAGTACTCTTCTCCGAATATTGCAAAGCCATTTCATATTGGACATATAAGAACAACAATTATTGGTGACTCCTTAAAGAGAATTTTTTCATTCTTAGGATATAATGCAATCGGATATAACCACCTTGGAGACTATGGAACTCAATTTGGTATGCTTATAGTCGCAATAAAAAAATGGGGTAATTTAAAAGAAATTGAAAACAATCCTATTCCTGAATTACTAAAACTTTATGTGAAGATAAACGAAGAAATTGAAAATGATGAAAAGCTTCACAGAGAGTGTAGAGATGCCTTTGTAGACCTTGAAAATAAAGATCCAGAAGCAGTTAAAATGTGGGAGTGGATTAGAAATATTTCATTAGAAGAGTTTAAAAGAGTCTATAGAATGTTAGACATTGACTTTGATTCATACAAAGGAGAACACTTCTACTCAGACAAGATGGCGGAACAGGTGGAAAGGATGGAAAAACAGGGAATCCTTGTGGACTCTGAAGGGGCAAAGATAGTCGATCTTGAAAAGTACAATTTACCACCTGCGCTTATTATAAAATCTGATGGCTCTACTATCTATATTACAAGGGATGTGGCGGCAGCAAAGTATCGCCATGACAACTACAAACCATACAAAAATATTTACGTTGTAGCGTCACAACAAAATCTACATTTCCAACAACTTAAATATGTACTAAAGGAAATGGGATATGATTGGTATGACGAAGTTACCCATGTTCCTTTTGGAATGGTATCTTTAGAAGAGGGAACTCTTTCAACAAGAAAGGGTAGAGTTGTATACCTTGAAGATGTACTTAACCGTGCTATTGACAAGGTTGACGACATTTTAACCGAAAGAGAAGAAGAAAAGGGTATAAAGATAGAAGATAAGGAAGAGCTTGCAAGAGAAATTGGAATAGGTGCAGTTAAATTCCAAGAACTATTCAATCAAAGAATAAAAGATTACGTGTTCTCATGGGATAAGACATTGTCATTTGAAGGGGAAACCGGACCATATGTACAATATGTACATGCAAGAATCTGTTCATTACTAAAAAAAGGGGACTTCAGTTTGGATATGGAATTTGATCCATCACTTTTAAAGACAGAAGAAGAGATAAATGTGCTTAGAGTGCTATATAACTTTACAGACACTGTAATAGATGCACATGAAAAGATGGAACCCTTCTTTATAACAAGATATGTAGTAGAACTTGCAAAAGAATTTAACAAGTTCTACAATAGAGTGCCAATTCTTGACGAAGATGAAAAGTTAAAGAATACAAGACTCCTACTTTGTTACACAGTTAAGAATGTAATAAAGAAAGGACTTTACCTACTTGGAATAAAAGCGCCTGAAAAGATGTAGTTTATTAGAAGTGAAAAGTAAGAGGTTAGAAAAGAGAGGTCGCCTTCTGACACTTTGCTACGAAAAGTGAAACGAGATCGACATTTGACCTACAACGAAGACTTCGTCTTCTGTTAGGTCAAGAATTCTTCGACTTCAATTTTTGTCCCAAAAATTTTCGCTCAGAATGACATGGCGAGGAGTATTACAACTCAAGTGCAACAAAATTACTTAGTCTGTCATAATAGTGGAGCGTAAGAAACTTAAGAATCTCGTCTTTAAACTTTCACAGAGTCTTACATTTTTAATATAATAGAGCCCACCCTTGTGGGCTTTTGAATTTAGTTAGGAGAAGATATGTCAACATTAGATATGTTACTTTTGGGAGTGGGCGTCTCTGCAGACGCATTTGCAGTTTCAATATGCAAGGGGCTTTGTCTAAACCAATTTGATAGAGGATATGCCACAAAAATTGCGATTCTATTTGGCTTTTTTCAAGGAATGATGACCTTTTTAGGATACTATGTAGGATATGCCTTCATAGACCTAATAAAAAACATTGACCACTGGATGGCATTTATACTTTTGTTCTTTATTGGAGCTAAAATGGTTTACGAATCCATTACATCTGAAAAAGAAACAGAATATATATGTCCAGTGGAAGTAAAATTCGATATGAAAGAGATGCTCGTTCTTGCAGTTGCAACAAGTATTGACGCTTTGGCAGTAGGACTTTCCCTACTTGCATTTGAGGTAAATATTTTGAAACCATCAAGTATAATAGCACTTACCACATTTGCATTTTCTTTTGTAGCAGTATACATCGGATTTAAATTTGGAGATAAGTTTAAAAAGAGTTCAGAAATTATTGGTGGATGTATTTTAATTTTTATAGGACTTAAAATACTTATAGAACATTTAATAGAACATGGTTTTTTGAACCATTAAAAATTTTTGAATAGAATTTAAAAATTAGAGTAATGAAAAGAATATGAACTTTTAATAGTGAGTTCTTATCATTACTCTTTTTTAGTATTGAAAAAACTTTGAATAGAGTATATACTTAGTATATACAAGGAGGGATTAAGGTGACAATAAAAATTCAAAAATGGGGCAATAGCCAAGGCATAAGAATACCAAAAGTCATTCTTGATGAACTTAATATAAGCGACAAAGATGAGTTAGAAATAAAAGTAGAAGACAACAAAATATTAATAGAAAAAATTGAGCAAAGAAAGAATATCAAAGAACTCTTTGACGGCTTTGATGGAGATTATAAAAGCGTGGATGTAAATTGGGGTGAAGCTGTTGGAGAAGAGATATGGTAGAGCAAGGAGATATAATAAAGGTTAATTTTAATCCACAAAGAGGTCATGAGCAAGCAGGTTGTAGACCAGCTTTGATTGTGAGTAATAATTTTTTCAACAAAAAAACCAATCTGGTTATAGCATGTCCAATAACAAATACCGATAATAAATTTCCACTTCATATGCCCTTAGACGACAGAACAGAAACCACTGGTGTGATTCTATGTGAACATGTAAAGACTTTAGATTTAAAAGCGAGAGGATATAAATTTGTTGAAAAGCTTCCTTCCGATATTATGTCAAAAGTTATAGATATTTTATATGCACAAGTGGAAGAGATTTAGGTAATATAGCTTTTGCAAACTCTCCGAATAGTTTAATTCATTATTAATGGGTATAATAAAACCGTAAGATAATTATGAACTATATAGGGAGGACAAAATGAAATTATATTATGCACCACAAACCTGTTCCGTGGCAATATGGATAGCCCTTGACTGGCTTAAGGCGGACTACGAAGTTGAAAGAGTTGACTTATCAGATAAAGGATATAAAAAGATTAACCCATCAGGAGCTGTACCAGCTTTAGATTCAGGAGATGGAAAAATAAAAACTCAACTTGGGGCAATACTTTCATATTTACTTGAAAAGTATCCACAAGAAGATCTTGGAGCAGATGACAATATAGAAGATAGAAATCTATTTAATCAAATTTCCTATTTTTTAGCTGCAGATTATCATACAGCTTTTTCTCCGTTCTTTGGGCCAAAGAATTTTACAACAGGAGAATCTGAAGAAGACATAAATAAGATAAAAGAAGCAGCCTTTAAAAGAATTGATGCAAAAGCAACTTTACTAAACGACATGATGGGTGAAAATGGTCATGTATATAAGGACAAAAAGACTGTTCTTGACCCATATGCCTATATACTAAGTAGATGGTTAAAATTTACACCAAAATCTTGGGCAGAGTATCCTAATTTAAATAAACTTATGGAAAAAATGGAACAAGATGAAGGTGTACAAAAGATAATAAAGGAATCTGAAAAGAAATAAAACTTAATAACATAAATGGCGCGGAAGCACTCCGTGCTATTTTTTTGATAAGATCTAATAACATATAACTTTTCCTTAATAAACAGTTTACAAAGAACTAACATTACAATGATAAAATCTGACTTAATAAACGAATAAGGAGGATTTTATGAAAAAAAACTTTTTTAAAATTTTGCTTTCACTATTGTTAGTGTTTTCTTTCTTACCCATACCAGATGTCACCTTAGCAGCTACTGGCGATGTGGTAATAAATGAAGTTGAATCGAGTGCAGAATATAAGGGACCAGACCAAGTTGAACTTTACAACAAGGGAACTGCCCCAGTTGATATATCTGGATGGTATATTACAGATGACAAAGATACGAGGCTTGAAGAAAACGAGACAACTCCATTTCCTGAAGGAACTATTTTAAATCCTAAAGAGTTTATAGTTTTGACAGATGGAGTAGAGTTTGATTTTGGTCTTGGGAAAAATGACGAAGTAAACCTGTACAACAAAAATAAATCTCTTGTAGATAGCTTTGCATGGGAAGGACATGCGGAAGGAACCTATGGAAGGTATCCAGATGGAACAGGAGAATTTATTGATATGGCGCCAAGCTTAGGATCTTCTAATAAAATGAATAAAGAAGAAATTGCGATTCAAATAAATGAAATTAACTCAGCTCCCGATGACTGGGTGGAAATAACCATGTATGGTGGGGACTCCATAGATATTTCTGGTTATGAAATAAGAGATAATTCCGATGATCATAGATGGAGATTTAAAGATGGAACAATCATAAACAAGGATGACTTTTTAGTGGTTGATGCAAAGACTGATGGACTAGTCTATGATCAAAGTGAAAATAAATTTGTTCCTGGAACTTTTGAATCTGCAATTGGAATTGGGTCAGGAGATTCAATTAGGTTATATGACAATAAGGGCAACATAATTGACAGCTATAGTTGGACTGAACATGCGGCTGTTGATGGTGACGCTTCAAAGGCATCCTTTGGTAGATATGTGGATAGAACTGGAGGTTTTGTACTTATGCCTGAGACAAAGGGAAGGGCAAATGAATGGTACAAGCCAGAAGTTAAGATAAATGAAATTGAATCCAACGGAGATGTTAATGACTGGGTTGAAATAATAAATATAGGAAAAACTCCTGTGGATATTTCAGGCTGGTACATTATGGACAACGACTCAGTGGGCCATTCTTCCGATTACACAGGGCTACCAAAGGGAAGTGTTTTAAATCCAGGAGAGTTTTTCGTGTTTGAACAAAATACACATTTTGGTTTTGGACTTGGAAAGGAAGACTCTGCCACACTACACATTCCAGGAGGAGCTATAGTTGATAGCTATTCATGGACTGTCCATGCAAATGGAGTTTTTGCGAGAATTCCAGATGGCACAGGAGCGTTTGTAGACTTTGATACAGCAACTAAAAATGCGGCGAATATAAAGAAGAACCCAGTGGTATTAAATGAAATTCAATCTAAAGATCCAAATGGTGGACCAGACTGGATAGAACTTGCAAATCCAACTGATGAAGACCTTGACATATCAGGATTAGTTATAAAGGATGACGATGATAAACATTCATATGTAATCCCCGAAGGCACAGTAATCGAACTGAATGGATTTTTAGTGATAACAGAGGATGAATTTGGATTTGGACTTGGAAAATCAGACATGGTTAGGGTTTTTGAAAATGACCTTCTTATTCAAAGCACAAAATGGGACGGCCATACAAATCCAACTTGGGGACTATATCCAGATGTAAAAGGCGTTGAATATAGAAACACTTTGGAAGAGACAAAGGGTTCTAAAAATAAATTTGCAGGAATTCCAGATGTATTTGATGCATTGGAAACTTGCCCTGTAAAAATTCTGGATGAAACAAAAACATTCTTAGAAGACTCATCAGGACTTGACTTCCGTGATGGAAAACTCTATGCAGTTGACAACGGAACGGGCATATTCTGGATAGTCGAAGTTAAAGAGGATAATAGCTTAAACATTTTAACTGAAAAGAGAGTTAGATTTAAAAAGGATTCAGAAAACCCAGACGCTAAAGGTCCGGACGCTGAAGGAATAGCAGTTGACTCAAGTGGAATGGTGTATATTGCTTCAGAAAGGGACAATAGTGACAAGGGAGTAAACTTTAACTCCGTATTGATGATTGACCCTAGGGATTCAAATAGAGATTTAGTTGCTCTAAAGGAATGGGATTTAACCAGTCTGCTTCCACAAGTTTCAGCCAACATGGGAATTGAAGCCATTGATTGGATTCCAAGAGATCATATTGAAGGCAAGGTAATAGATAAAAATACAGGCAAGGCCCTAGATTTAAATTCATATCCAAATGCAATTGGAGGTGGCATATTTACAGTTGCCCTTGAAGACAATGGCCATGTATATGGATTTGTTCTAAATGATGATGAAAGCTCAAGTCTTATTTTTGATATCAATTCAAAACTAGGAGGATCCATGAGCCTTGACTATGACGAAGAGGAAAGACTTCTTTGGGTAAGCGCCGATGATGGATATGGAAATATGAGAGCTGTCATGGAGTTTAATGGAACGGAAGAACCTAATATTATTCATGTGAAACCTCCAGTGGACTTGCCTGTTAAAAACTTTGAAGGCTTTGCAATTGGAGAAAGTGATAAAGATGGCAATAGAAAGTTATTCTGGTTTGAAGATGGAGTAAAAGAAGGATCCCTTCGAGCATCTTGTGTTAAGGGAGAATATAGGGAAAAGCTTGGATTTGAAAAGATAGAAGCTGTAGACCCAACGCCTTCAGAACCGGAAAATCCAAAAACTGAGGATGAATTGCCATCAGTGCCAGGGGAAACAAAACCTTTGGATGAAAACGAGGATAAAAAAGTTGAATCCTTTGAAGACATATATCGTAATTTTAAAACATTAAGAATTTCTGGCAAGAATAGATATGAAACCGCAGTAGAAATAAGTAAAAAATATTTCGAAAACTCAGAAACTGTAATAGTAGCTTCTGGAGAAGAATTTATCGACGCACTTACAGTATCACCTCTTGCTTCAAAGATAAATGCACCAATACTATTATCCAACAAGGGAAGCGTTCCTAAAGTTACTTTAGGAGAAATAGAAAGACTAAAGGCCTCTAAGATACTTTTAGTTGGAGGAACCAGCACTTTATCAATGGATGTACAGTTGGATTTAAGTGGTAGAGGATACAATATTACAAGAATTTCAGGTATCAATAGATACGAAACAGCGGTTAAACTTGGAGAGGAATTAAGAAAGCGCACAGGAAACAACTCTGAAGTGGTTTTATCTTCTGGAGAAAATTTGGTGGACTCATTGTCAGCTAATAACATTTCAGGTAAACAAGAAATTCCTATTTTGCTAACAGAAAAAAATAAACTTAATGCAAAGACCAGGGAAGCAATTAAAGCTTGGAATGTGAAGAAAGTTACAATCGTTGGTGGAAGTTCTTCCGTATCAGAGTCAGCAAAGACAGAAGTAGAAAACACTGGACTTGAAGCTACAAGACTTTCCGGTAAAGATCGTTATGAAACAGCGGTGAAGGTTTCAAATTATGTATATCCAAATCCTACCAGTGTATTCTTGGCTAATGGCTCAAACTATATTGATGCATTGGTTGGCGGTGTAGTAACGAAAAGAGCAAACACACCACTACTTCTAACCAAGTATGATGAAGTGCCACCATCTCTAAAAGAATTCTTAAACAATAACAAAATTGAAAATATTATTATACTTGGTGGAACTTCAAGTATTAAATAAATAATGCCCCCTTCAAACTGAAGGGGGTTATTTTATGCTCTATAAACAACTTCTCCACCACAGATGGTGTACTTAACAACACCCTGTAGTTTCATTCCCACATAGGGGGAGTTTTTTGATTTGGAAACAAATTCATCATATATTATCTCTTCATCGGGATTAAAGATTGTTATATCCGCAGGAAAATCTTTTTTTATTTCTCCCGCAGGAAAGTTAAATAACTTTGCGGGATTTAGAGACATTTTTTCAATAAGCTGTTGAAGTGTTAGGTGTCCTTTTTTTACAAGATTTGTTATGGATAGGGATAATGAAGTTTCAAGTCCAAGGATTCCACTTGGTGCTCTTTCAAATTCCATATCTTTTTCTTTCATTGTATGAGGAGCGTGGTCTGTTGCAATCATGTCGATTGTACCGTATTTTAAACCTTCAATTAGTGCGATTCTATCTTCTTCTGTTCTAATTGGTGGATTTATTCTTGCCAGAGTTCCAAATTTTAAAACATCTTCCTCGTTTAAACTAAAGTGGTTTGGTGTCACTTCGCAAGTTGCATTTACTCCAAGCTCTTTAAATAATTTTATTATTTCAACCGACTCCTTGCATGAAATATGTTGAATGTGGATGTGACCCTTGGTACTTAGTCCTATTGCCAGGTCTTTTGCAATTTGTGAATATTCTGAAACCTTTGATGCGCCCTTTACATTAAAAGCCTTTGCAACTGCCCCCTCGTTTACTCCATGAGAGCCGAGCATATCAGAGTCCTCTTCATGAAGGCTCACTGGAACATTTAATTTATATGCTCTGTCCAGTGCCTCTTTTAAAAACTTTCCGTCTTTAATTACAACACCATCATCACTAAGACCAACGGCACCAAGTTCAATTAGTCTTTCGAAGTCTGTAAACTCCTTGCCATTTAACTTCTTACTTACGGTGGCAATGGTCTTAACATTTATAGGACATTTTTTTGCTCGCTCTAAAAAGCTCTTTAATGTGTCTTCGTTATCCATGGTTGGATTGGTGTTTCCCATGCAAACAACAGTGGTAAAGCCTCCCCTTGCAGCAGCATTTGCTCCAGAATATATATCCTCCTTATGAGTAAACCCAGGGTCTCTAAAGTGAACATGCACATCTACAAGGCCAGGGGAAACCACAAGCCCCTTTGCATCAATAACTTCTTCTCCATCTTCCCTTAAGTCCTTGGCAATTTCTACAACTTTGCCCTCACTAATTCTAATATCTAACACTTCATCCACATTATTTTTAGGGTCAATTACATGACCATTTTTAATTAACATATGTCCTCCTTAAGTTCCACGCTTCCAGTTTTAAGATGTATGATTTTGTCTTTTGTATCAATGACAAGAGAATAATTTTCATCAATATCTAATACTTTGCCTATGTTTCTTTTTCCTTCATAATCGAAAGTAACGGTACGACATTTAAGATACGACTTTTCTCTATAATACTCATAAAACTCTTTAGAATCAATATTTTTATAGTGGTAGATTACATTATCAATAAGCCTTGCAATAAACTTTGCCTTTACTTCTTCATCAAAATCTTCAATCACATAACCTGCGATATTTGAAATATTATTTGGAAAAGCCTTTGGCTTAAAAAGATTAACCCCAATGCCCAGTACCGCATAGGATAAATTTAATTGTTCAAAGTCCATGGAGCCTTCCGTTAAAATGCCACAGACTTTTTTATTATCAATAAAGATATCATTAACCCATTTTATCTTGGTGTCCTTAATAGTAAACTCCTCAATTGTTTTAGAAACGGCAACAGCGGCGGAAGTTGTAATGTTCAAAGCCTTCTCCATAGAAAATTTTGGACGAAGGAGCATTGACAAATACACTCCCGTAGAGCAAGGGGAGAAAAAGGACTTGCCTTGCCTGCCCTTACCATTGGACTGGCTATCTGCAATCACAGTATAGTACTCTGGATAATTTTTATTAGCAAGCACCTTAACATAATCATTTGTAGAAGAAACCTCATCAAGGTATTCAAGAGAGATTTTATTTTCACATAAAGATAAAATATCCTTCCTAAAACTTTCCCTGCTCTTATTTAAAAGACGATAGCCATATTGATTTTTCGCTTCTATCACAAAGCCTTCACTTCTAAGCTCCTCAATTGCCTTCCAAATGGCATTTCTTGTAACTTGAAGCTCCAGTGCCATCTTAGTGCCTGGAATAAAATTATTTACATTTTTTTCTAAGAGTTTAAAAACTTCATCCTTTACCTTCATATCTAACCAACTTTCTTTAACAGCTTTGCAATATAATCAGCCAATAGAATCTTTAACACATCAGGAATTATAAAAGGAATTACACAAAGGGATAGCGCCTTTGAAAAACTTATGGAAGTTTTGGTATACATATTTATAAACCAAAAAGTGCCGAAGACGTAGCATACAATAAGGCCAATAAACATGGAAAAGTATCTGTAAAATTTTTTATCAGGTAAAAATTCCAGTAGCTTTCCAGTGACAATTGCAGTTAATAAAAATCCTAAGATGTATCCACCAGTTGGTCCTGCTATTGCTGCAAATCCCGACTTAAAACCAGAAAAAACTGGAAGGCCAAAAAGTCCAAGGGCGATATAAGAAAGTACTACAAAAAACCCCCTCCATGTGCCAAGGAGAAGAATAGTTATAAAGATTGCAAAAGTCTGTAGAGTAAAAGGAACGGTCATAGGTATGGATATCCACGAGGAGATAATCATAACTCCCAACAACATTCCCATTAAAGCAATGTCCCTTGACTTATTCATTTAATCCCACCCCTTAGTAAAATCATTTTATGTATTTTTGCTTCTCGAATTCCATTTAGTCTAACTTCTTAATTTCATTTTAATATTTCGAATTACTTTAACATTCAAGTTACGTTAACATTTCACTTTTACTTCAAATTTCCAATTCATTTTAATATTTCGAATTACGTTAACATTTCACTTTTACTTCAAATTTCCAATTCATTTTAATATTTCAAGTTACGTTAACATTTCACTTTTACTTCAAATTTCCAATTCATTTTAATTT
>QWCE01002602.1_pt1 | contig 22055 bp, 14 predicted proteins | sample 1972531 | NCBI WGS metagenome assembly QWCE01 (sample SAMN09866716, study PRJNA288562) | Human gut metagenome isolate term4_stool, whole genome shotgun sequencing... | reverse complement strand
AATATTGATCAGGTTCTTGATAATCTCACCAAATGCCAGCGTTACAATGGCAAGGTAATCACCTTTCAGTCTCAGTACCGGGATTCCGATCAGCATACCGAAAATCGCTGCTGTCACGATTCCGATCAGAAGTGCCAGGAAAAACCGCAGACCATCTGAAGCGATCACATCTCTTGTACATTTTGAAAAGAAAGCACTTGTAAATGCACCAACGCACATAAAACCTGCATGACCAAGACTCAGCTCTCCCAGGATACCAACAACCAGGTTCAGTGAAACTGCAAGAATAATATAGGTGCATAACGGTACCATCAGTCCCTGAAGAAGGCTCGAAATACTTCCTGCACTGATCAATATCTGCATGATCACAAATGCGAGGACCACCATAGCGTACGTGATCAGGTTATTTTTTGTCGTCTTATTCATCTTTTTTAACATCCCATCCACCTACACTTTCTCCTGAATCTGCTTACCTAAAAGTCCGGTAGGTTTCACCAGCAGCACAACGATCAGTACTGCAAACACGATTGCATCTGCCATCTGGGAAGAAATATATGCCTTACTGAAAATTTCAATCAGTCCCAGCAGGATTCCTCCGATAAACGCTCCCGGGATCGATCCGATTCCACCAAATACTGCTGCAACAAACGCTTTGATTCCCGGCATTGCTCCTGTATACGGTGTGAGACTCGGATACGTGGAACAAAGAAGAACCCCGGCAACTGCCGCCAGTCCTGAACCGATTGCAAATGTAAGGGCGATCGTTCCGTTTACATTGATTCCCATTAACTGTGCCGCACCTCTGTCCTCTGATACTGCACGCATCGCCTGTCCCGGCTTTGTCTTCTGCACAAATGCCATCAGCACGACCATAATCACCACGCACACGACGATCGTGACGATCGTCTCTCCTGAAATCTTCAGTTCTCCTCCTGCAACAGAAATGCCTTTCCATTTGATCACTGAAGGAAATGTCTTCGCATTCGCTCCAAAGATCAGAAGTGCCACATTCTGTAACAGATAGCTGACACCGATCGCTGTGATCAGTACTGCCAGGGAAGAGGATGCGTTCCTCAATGGTTTATAAGCAATCCGCTCCATCACAACTCCCAGGACTGTACACACAACAATCGAGATCAATACTGCAGCCGGAACCGGCATCCCTGCCTGATTCATGCTGACGAGAGCAACATATGCACCGATCATGATCACATCACCATGAGCAAAATTCAGCATCTTGGCAATTCCATATACCATCGTATAACCAAGAGCAATGAGTGCATAAACGCTGCCCAGACTAAGTCCGTTTACCAAATACGATATAAAACTCATATTCCTTTTCCTCTCATCCTATTTTATTGTAGTTTGCTTTTTTCATTATATCACATCACAAAATCAGCCGCAAGAAAAATAGAATGCACTCTGTCTTTGCTTTCATTTTTCCTGCGGCCTTCTTTGGCTTTTGACCCCGACATCTATTTATCTTCCTGTATAAAGATGAAATAATTCCGGATCTGTCACTTTTTCAATCTGGTCATACACCGGAGTACTCGCCTCTTTCATCTGCTCTCTTGTCTCTTCATCAGGCGTTATAATCTTGGTTCCGCTCTCCTCGATCTCACGGATCTTCTCACTGATTCTCTCATCTGACTTCTCTCTTGCATATTCCTTGGCAATCTCTTCTGCCTCACGCAGGATCTTCTGATCCTCTTCTGAAAGCTTTTTATAAAAATCTTCACTCACGATCAATGAAATCAGATGCGGTACATGATTCGTTTCAATAATGTAATCCTGCTGCTCATACAACCGGTTTGAAACGATCACTTCGTATGGATTTTCCTGTGCATCAATCGTATGCTGCTGCAATCCGATATACACCTCACTGAAGCTCATGGGAGTCGGATTTGCTTTCAGCTTTTTCCAGAAGCTCAACTGGTACGGATCTTCCATTGTACGGATCTTCTGTCCTTTAAAATCTGAAAAACTGCTGACCTCCTTATTGCTGGACATGACGCGGAATCCCTGATCTGCATATCCCAGCAGTTCATATCCCGCATCCCGGTATGACTCCTGCATCCGGCTCAGGAACTCCGGCTGATCTACCTTATCCCTCAGCTCTTCAATATCATCAAACACACACGGTGCATCAAAGATTGCTGTATCATCAATAAAATTAACCTGTGGTGCTGTATTCTGTACTACAAATGGGATATCTCTGTCATAGCAGCTCTCCAGCAGTTCTCTGTCCCCGCCAAGTACACTGTTCGGATATACTGTGATCTTGATCCTTCCGTCACTGAGTCTGTCCGCTTCTTCTGCGAATTTTTCCGCATAGATCTGCGTCACTGTATCCTCAGGGCTGGCTGTTCCGAGCGGATATGCATACCGCTGTTCTGTACTTTCTTTTCCGGCACACCCCGTAAGCAGCCCCAGGAAGGCAACGCTCACCATCACGCCTGTCAGTCTTCTATATTTCATATCTGTATCTGTCTCCTTCCATGTCATTTCCTGTAACAGCATTTCTACAATAACGCAAGACTTACTGCCGGCACAAAGGTAACGATCAGCAATGCAGCAAAGAAATAGAGAATCATCGGCATCGCTTTCTTTGCGATCTCCATCACCGGTACATCTGTCAGTGAACTTGCCACAAATAAATTCACTCCGATCGGCGGTGTTACAAATCCGATTGCCAGATTGACAACCATGACAATACCAAAGTGGATCGGATGGATCCCCACTGCCTCAACGATCGGAAGCAGGATCGGTGTCAGGATCAGGATTGCCGGAGTTGTATCCATCACCATTCCAACGATCAGTAAAAATACGTTGAGTACAAGAAGTAAGACAATCTTATTCGTAAAATGTGCAAGGATCCATGCACTGATTTCCTGCGGCACCTGCATCAGTGTCAGTACTCTTGAAAATGCAATGGATGCAGCAAGAATAAAAAGGATCGGTGCATACGTCCTGATTGCTTCTACCATAATGGTCCAGATATCTCTGATCTTAATACTTTTATAGACAAATAAACTGATGATCAGTGCGTAAAAAACCGAAATAACTGCTGCCTCTGTCGGAGATGCCACACCGGTATAAATACATCCAAGAATGATCACCGGACTGAGCAGTGCAAAAGCACTGTCCTTTAACACCCTTAAAAGCCCCTTATCATGCAGCTTTCCGACCATTGCCAGCTTCTTTTCCTGATCTTCCCCATGCTTTTTACAATAGTAGATCGCGTACACCATCAGAAGACCGCCGATCATTACCCCCGGAATGATCCCTGCAATGAAGAGGTCACTGACTGATGCACCGGATGCCATTCCATACATGATAAACGGAATACTTGGCGGAATAATAACCCCCAGGCCGCCTGCAACCGCCACAAGAGCTGTCGAAAACTTCTTATCATATCCCATCTCCATAAGGATCGGGATCGTCATACTTCCTACTGCGGCTACCGTAGCCGGTGCTGAGCCCGAAATTGCTCCGTAAAACAGACAGGTCACAACCACTGCACATGGCATCCCGGCGGTTCTCTTTCCCATAAAATAAGCAAATACATCAAATAATTTTCTTGAAATCCCACCCCGTGCCATGATAATTCCTGAAAGTACGAACATCGGAACTGCAAGCAAAGGGAAACTGTCGATTCCTCCAAGCATAGAACGGATGACATAAGTTCCGCTTGCTGTAAAGGACGGATCTACCGCTCCCGGAAGTACCGATGCAATTCCGAGGGATATGGATACCGGAATCGCAAGGATCAGACAGATCACCAAAATCAAAAATACAACCACTGCCGGCATATCATTCTCCTCCCCTCCTGAATACTCTCTTCCACTCAATGATCCATCTCTGGAATACCCGGATTGCTGACAGAATAAATCCCACCAACGGTGCTGCCTGCACATAGTACATCGGGATTCCCATTGCCGGGCTTGTCTGTCCATTTGCGATTGCAGACAACAGATATTTCCATGCAAACGGGATCAGATAAAGAAATAAGATCAGTTCAAATGTATGATTCACTCCTTTGAAAATGGCTTTTCCCCTCTTTGGGAACATCGCCACAAACTGCTCGATCTTGATAGAAATACATTTTTTCGTACAATAACTCACACTCAGGAATCCCGCCCAGATAAATATATACCGGGTCAGTTCTTCCGACCAGGAAAGTGAAGCTCCGAATATATATCTTGCAATGACCTGTGTTCCCATGATCACCGCCATGGCTGCAAGTGCAATGACCAGTAATACTTCTTCCAGGTTCTCATCTAACCATTGTAATGCTTTTTTCATCTCATCACCTTTTCCTTAATTTTCAGCATATCTTTTTCGTTAAAAAAAGACTATGTCAAAAAATATATCATTTTTTATTTTTTCTGTCCATCCTCTCAATTTCTTCTGCCACCATAACTAAAAAGGATTCCCCGGATCTTTTTGTCGTATACTTCACACAAAAAAACTGATACCTCAGACTCCATCGATAACTCCCCCGAATTGATCCAAACTATCAGTTTTCTTTTTATTTTTCTAAATTCACTTATAAAGATGTCGGGGGCAAAAGCCCCCGACTTTGATGCCTACGGATTGCTCCGTGCTACGCACTCCCACAACCCTGGCATCTTATAAATCCATTAATAGATGATCATAGCTACAATTACTGCTGCCAGTGAACCAATCATTGGAGCAAGTACGGATGTCATAAATACATACCAGTAACTTTCTGCCAGTGACAGTTTCATCCAGCGGAGCTGTGCAACCATTCCACCTGCATTTGGCAGTGTATTCATACCAGTTGCACATGCCGGTGCCAGTCTGTGAAGTGCTCCTGCACTTGCACCCTTTGCAAGCAGACCGTCTGACAAATGTTCAAAGAACATGGCGATGGAAGAGGTTCCGCTTCCAAGGATACCGGCAAGGATATTCAGTCCGAAGAACTCTGTCAGATACGGGTTCATCTTCAGACCCATTACAAAGTTGATAATGGACTGGAATCCCGGACAGGACTGAAGTACGCCTGAAAATCCAAGGATCGCTGCTGCCATTACAGTTGCTCCGATTCCATTATTTACACCCTTTTCAAGAATCTTTGCCACACTTCCGACCTGTTTATGACAGAACAGAACAATCACAACAGAACCAACAAACATACTCAGTACAACGATTGCATTTGTATTCATATCTGTCAGGTTAGAAAGAGCAAGTACCAGTACTACAACCAGGATAAACGGGATCAGTGCTACCCAGAAAGACGGAAGATCATCTCTTGTCGGCTGGATCTTAACCGGCTGGGATTCATCGATTGCTGTTCCCTCTTTGATCGCTGCTTTTTTTGCTGCATGAACCATGTAAAAATATCCCACTGCAAAAGATACCACGAAAGCGACCCATCCAAGGATCGGTGCTGATCCCATGGAAGTTCCGAGATACTGTGCCGGCATGATGTTTGTAATATTGATGGCATACGGGATCATTGCTGAGCAGGTTGCTCCGATAAAGATGATTCCCGGAATCATACGGTATGGGTATCCTGCCTGCTTCATCATGATCGTTGCGATCGGTGCCAGTACGAAAAGTACTACAAATCCTGATACTCCCACATATACGAATACCGTTGTGATCAGTGCGATAGACAGGATAACCCGTTTCGCACCCATTTTTTCTGTAACTACATTTGCAATGGATTCAGCACAACCTGATGCTGCCATCAGTTCTCCAAACACTGCTCCGATTACAAGTACAAATACATTGTTCTGAATAAATCCTACATACCCCTCTGCATAAGAACTCAGTGATGTCCACCAGTCCATCCAGCTTGTCAGGATAATGATAAATGAAACCAGGATCGTAGATGTAAATACATCAAGCCCCTTCCAGATTGCTACTACAAAGATGATTGCTGCCAGCAATAATCCGATGACTGATATTGTTGTTGCCATAATTATTTGTCCTCATTCTCACCCACGATCCGAATCTTGCCAAGCGGCTTCCGGTATGGGTTCTTTCCTTCGTAAAAATGTTTATCAAGAAAGTCGATACACTTCTCAATATTCTGATCTGCCTTGATCACCTGAGAACCATGCGGTTCATTTTCAAAGAGATCCAGCTCCACGCGGTCTTCTCCGCAGACAGCTTTTACCTTTTCTGCCATGTAGACAGACTGATGATAGTCGATGACCAGGTCATTTGTTCCATGCTGAATCAGCATTGGCGGACAACTTTCCTTTACATGACTGATCGGGCTTACCTTACTTGTACGTTCCGGATAATACAGTGGATTATATCCCAGCAGCATCGTAAACATTGAGTCATTTGATTCTCCGTCACCCGGCATCATTCCCTTGCCTGCACCGGTCTGCTTACGCACTTCATAAATGTCTGTTCCGAACTGCTCTGCAGAACAAAGCTCACTGATCGTATACCATGCAATGGCACAGTCGATCTTTGAAGATGCTTTTACTCCGACATTCAGATCATCCATGTCTTCCTCGTCTGCTGTCACTGCCAGAAGCTGCGTCACTGTACCGCCTGCTGAATTTCCCCATACTGCAAACCGATCCGGGTCTAAATTCAGTTTCTCTGCATTGGCACGCAGATAGCGGATCGCTGCTTTTCCGTCGATTAGCTGTGCCGGCCATTTTGCTTCCTGTAAAAGACGATACTCTACCGTTGCAACTGCGTATCCCTGTGTCACAGGCAGACACATTGACTTAATGTAATGTGTCCTCTTGTGTCCCGCCGCAAAAGCTCCACCATGGAATACGATCACCAGCGGATATGGGCCTTCTCCGTCTTCCGGATAAAAAATATCCAGAATCTGGTTCGGTGACTCATCTGCATAGGCAAGATCCAGTTCGGTCTTTGCAAACTGCGTGATATCCATCTCCGGCTCTGTCTTCAGAAATGTCTCTCTGTTGTTCATCACTGCCATTTTTTCTCCTCCCAGTAATAATTCGAATGTCATTTTATAAATCCTGATCCTTACAGACTCTTATGAAGCAGACCAAGAACTGTTGTCAGATCTTCAATTCCCATCTGTCCCGGAGCGGATACTTTTCCAACTGCTCCAAATGTCAGTGCTGAACCGAATACTTCACCGCAAAGACGACTGATCACACCGGTTCCTGACATGGACATTGTGATGATCGGACGGTCTGCATATTCTGATGCCATTTCCTCTGTAGCAGAAAGAAGTGTCAGAACATCTTTCTTATTCTGAGGCATTACAGCGATCTTTGGAATATCTGCTCCTAATTCCTGCATTTTTCTTAAACGGGATACGATTTCGTCCTTTGCAGGAGTCTTATGGAAATCGTGATTAGAAGCAATGACTTTTACACCATTTGCATGTGCTGTCTCAACAACTGCTTTCACCGCATCATCTCCTGTAAACGCTTCTACGTCTACAAGGTCAACCAGTCCTGTTTTTGCCGCATTCTGATTCAGTTCTACATAAGTTTCTGTCTCAATGGATTTCTCTCCGCCTTCTTTGGATGTACGGAATGTGAACAGGATCGGAGTCTCACCAAGTACCTCACGAAGAGCTTTCATTGTCTCTTCTGTCTTTGCAAAATCGAAAATATCTTCATACCAGTCTACACGCCACTCAACAACATCGGCCTTTGTAGATTTGATAGTTTCTGCTGCTGCAAGGATTTCTTCTCTCGTTACCCCAACGATCGGTACACAGATTTTCGGGATTCCTGCACCAATTTCAATATTTCTTACTTTTACAGTATTCATAATACTATTCCTTTCTATGACTTCTTTGGAGGGGAACCCGCACCGGTCGTTCTGCTCCGGTACAGGTTTCATTTTTACAATTTTCTTATTTATGCTTCCTCTGCATTTTTCAGAAGTACACCATATCTTACATTTACAAAAAGTCCCAGTGCCACGCCTACTGCTGTAAGAACAATGTTCATTACCATAACCTGGGATGGCTGCATCTTTGCTGCTGCTGTAAGGATCGTGTAGTTACAAAGTGAGGATGCGATCATAATCAGAGCTGTGATCGTTCCCTTGATCTTCGGGAAAAGCATATTGCATACAGAAGTTGCGATCTGAAGCAGTCCGCCTGCTCCTGCCCATCCGATGATAAATGCTCCTGCGATCATCAGCGGCTTGCTCTGTCCTACCAGTACAACGATCAGTGTTGCCAGGCAGATCACCGGATATGCCACGATAAAACGTACATCTTTGATCTTTCTTGTCAGCAGTGCTGTCACAACCAGTGCGATCAGTGTTCCTGCTGAATAATATGTCTGCATGATGGACGGATCAGCCCAGCCTACATTCTCTTTTGCAAAGTTCTGTGCACAGTTAAGCCATAACTGGAATGTTCCCGTGCAGGTAAATCCGATCAGGATCATAGCTACAGACTCGATAGAGAAATGAGTATGTTTTAAGCTGTCGATCAGACCTTCCTTCTTTCCTGCTGCTTTCTGATCTGCATCAGGAAGTGGGAAAAGCATAACCAGTACAAGCAGTACTACATAAATAACACCGCAGATATAAAACAGCATATTATAGGAAACCAGTCCTGTAGCTGTTGTAGCAACAGTTGCTCCCAATACAAACGGAAGGATCATCTGTGCGATGGCAATGAAAAATTTAATTCCCATTGTAGCAACACCCGGTGCTTTGTAGATGATCTCTGCAACTGCCGGATAAATTCCTGTATCCAGGAAGGAGTTTGCAATACCTCCGATGATCGCACATACATAAGCGATCGTATATCCACCATTTGTTCCTGCATTAAATGCAAGTGCAAGACCGATCAGGTAGATTGCATAAGAACCACTTCCGATTGCAGTAGAAATGCGGCGTCCCAGTTTGTCAGATAACGGACCTGCAAACGGCAGGGCGATCAGACGTCCGAGTCCTAATGCCGCTGAGATTGCAGTGATCGCCATTGCCTCTACACCCCAGGATGCGGCAAGAGCTTCTTTTATAACAGCCTGTCCCAGAATGGAACAGCCAATACCATGGATAAAATAATTTAAATACAAAATCAATGCACTTGGCATATATTTCTTATTCATAATGATGATTCCCTCTCAATTCTCTTTCTGATCCTTAGTCATCATATCTGATGTTCAGGACTTCCTTCATGTGGTCGATCGGCATCTCTTTTCCTGTCCAGAGCTTGAATGCAGCAGCTCCCTGGAACAGCATCATTCCAAGTCCGTTCATTGTCTTGCATCCAGCTTCTTTTGCCATCTTACGCATCTTTGTCTCAAGTGGAGAATATGGTACATCAACAACGATCAGTTCCGGACGGAAGAATGACTTGTCAGGAACAACTGACAGATCCTCTAACGGCTTCATTCCAACACCTGTTCCGTTTACAAACAGGTAAGAAGAATCCATCTCTTCTTTTAATTTCTCTTTATCATCTAAATCATATAATGTAGCTTTGCACTCTGTCTTTTCATTGATCTTCTTTACAGTCTCTACTGCATTATCCCAGAACTTATCATGGATATTGAAGATGGAGATTTCTTTTACTCCGTCAAGTGCTGCCTGGATTTCGATTGCTGTTGCAGCTCCGCCTGCTCCGCAGATCGTCATTTTCTTTCCGATCACATCAATATCATTATCCTTTAATGCCTGCATAAATCCGATTCCGTCTGTGATATGTCCGATCAGTTTTCCGTTATCATTTACGATTGTATTAACTGCTCCACACATCTCTGCTGCCGGTGACAGTTCGTCCAGATACTGTCCAACTACTGTCTTATTTGGCATAGAAACGTTAGATCCTACCATCTTTAAAGCACGAAGTCCTTTGATCGCATCTTCCAGTGTGCTGTTGTCAACTTCAAATGCAAGGTAAGCATAATCAAGACCAAGTGTTGCAAATGCTTCATTATGCATTGCCGGTGAACTTGAATGTCTGATCGGGTAAGCCATAAGTCCGATTAATTCTGTGTGTCCTGTGATTCTCTCTGCCATGATTTTTCTCTCCTTTTAAATCTGATAGCCCTCTGCCATCTTTTAATATTAATATGAATGATAATTTTTTCACCGCTTCCTGCGGTATGTAGTTTGTTAATTATCAAACAACCTCTCTGCCTCCTATTATACGAGCATTTTTCCAATACTTCTAATATATCTTTTTTTTATTTTTAATAGCTTTTTGCTATCAGTTATAGTATACTTCTACTAACAGACCACTACTGTATGAAAAGAAAGGAGACTCCCTATGACACTCAATCAGATTCTCTATTTTCAGACCGTTGCCCGCCACCAGCACTTCCGCCTGGCTGCAGCCGAGCTGTCTATTTCACAGCCCAGCTTAAGCCGTTCCATCGCAGTACTGGAAGAGGAGCTTGGTATCATCCTCTTTGAACGAAAGGGGCGTACCGTCACCCTTACCAAATATGGGAAACTTTTTTTAGAGCATGCCGACCGGATTCTTGATGAAGTCCGGCTTGCCCAGAAGCATATGAAGAAACTGTCCGGGAATGCCGGTCATGTGGATATCGGTTATGTCTTTCCGCTTGCCGCACACTATATTCCCCATACAGTACGCAGATTTCTCAGTACACAGAAAAATAAAGACGTAACCTTTAATTTCCATCAGAGCCATACCGGAGAGATGATCCGTGGATTAAAAAATGAAAAGTATGATGTCATTTTCGGATCTTATGTAGAAGATGAACCAGACATCCAGTTCGTCCCTATCCTGAACCAGGAAATGATCATCATCACCCCTGTTGGCCACCCGCTTTCAAAAAAAGAGCAGGTTTCCATCCATGATCTAGAACATTACCCGCTCATCGGTTATGATCGTACTTCCGGTCTTGGACGCTTTACCAGCCGGACTTATACTTCCTATACACTCCATCCGAATATCATCTGTGAATCCCCGGATGAAAACGCCATTGCCTCTCTTGTTGCAGAAGATTTTGGGATTGCCCTTGTTGCGGATGTTGCGATCCTGGATCACTTCAAATTAGAAAAGCTGCATTTAAGTGATGTCACACTCCATCATACTGTATATCTCGCCTACCTGCGGGGGCATTATCAGGTTCCTGCTGTCCGCAATTTTATTTCCTTTATAAAAAAAGAAGGAACTTCTCTGTGAGGTTTCTTCCCTTCTTCCAACGATCTATTCTCTGATATTTTTCCAGGATGCCCTGGGATTTTCTTACATTCCCCGCCTTTTTACATACTCTGCAAACTTTTGTACCAGCGGTGGATGGTACTTTTCCTTCCCCTGTGCCATATAAATATAGCGTTGCTGATCCTGGTTACGCAAAGGAACAACATCCACGTCCAACTGGGATAAGATGGGGATCTCCGGCATAATGGCAATCCCGAAATTCTCTGCCACAAGTCCTGCCATAGAACCGTCTTCTTCAATTTCATAAGCAATCTTGGGATTCAGCTTTGCCTGCTCAAACATCCGGTCCACCACTGGTCTCAATCCGCTGTTCGGTGTATAAAAAATCTGTGGATATGTGGCAGCCTGCTCCAGATCTACAGCTCTTTCATAAGAAAGAGGATGCCCCTTTGGTACAACAACCACTAATTTTTCTCTCCCCACCGGAGTAAAACCAATCTCCCCTTCCCGCTCTGCCATGGAACAGAAACCAATATCAAACCGGTCTTCTTTTAATCCCTGGATGATCTCTGAAGTATTTCCTACTGTAAACCGGAATTTTACTTTCAGCTCCTCATGAGTTCGCAGGAAATCTCCTACCAGCCTCGGTACAAATCCACTGCCAAGGGTATAAATATAAGCCAGCTCCACCACACCTTCTGTCTGTCCGGTCATGCTCTGTACTTTTTTCACCCCTGTATCCAGCGAATGGATTGCCTCATCTACATATTCTTTAAAGATCTTCCCATACTTTGTCAGAACCACACCACGTCCCTGCTTTTCAAATAGCTTTATTCCGATCTCTTTCTCAAGAGAACTGACCGCATGACTCAGACTTGGCTGTGAAATAGACAGTTCTTCTGCTGCCTTTGTATAATGTTCTACTTCTGCAAGTTTGGCAAAATAATGCAACTGATTCAGATTCATTTCCGTATTTCCTCCGTCTTCCTGATTTTCCCTCTTTGTATAAAATATCACAATTCATAGATAATATCTATTGATTTTGGTGAAAATATGTATTTGTTTTATATTTTATTTTTTTCTATAATACGGGTTGTAAGACAGATTGTTAAGCAAATGTCAAGCAACCTCTCATGGCAGTTTACAATCACCATTTATAACAAGATTTAATTCATTCACTATTTTAATTCAGGAGATTATTAATTATGAAAAAAGAGTATCAGCATATCTTTGAACCTTTTACAGTTCGCCGTATGACAATGAAGAACCGTATCATGATGACTCCAATGGGAACGAACTACGGAGAATCCAGTGGAGAAATGAGTTTCCTCCATATTAATTATTATGAACAGAGAGCCAAAGGCGGTGTAGGACTTATTATGGTAGAAAATGCCAGCGTCGATTCTCCGGAAGGTTCTAACGGAACCACTCAGCTCCGTATCGACCACGATAATTACCTGCCTCGTCTTTTCAAACTGACAGAGACGGTTCACAAGCATGGTGCATGTATCGGTATCCAGATCAATCACGCAGGAGCTTCCGCACAGTCTGCAAGAACAAATATGCAGCCGGTATCCGCTTCTGATATTCCGTCCAAAGCCGGTGGAGAGATTCCTCGTCCACTTTCTAAAGATGAGATCATGCGAATCGTAAAGAAATATGGGGAAGCAGCAAAGCGGGCTCAGATCGCCGGATTTGACACTGTAGAGATCCACGGAGGACATTCTTATCTGTTAAGCCAGTTCCTCTCACCGATCACAAATAAGAGAACAGACGAATTTGGCGGTTCTCTTGAAAACCGTGCAAGATTTGCACGCCTGGTCATTGAAGAAGTAAGAAGACAGGTCGGACCATTCTTCCCAATCTTCCTCCGTATCAGTGCTGATGAATTTATGGAAGGTGGAAATACACTGGAAGATTCTTTGGAATATCTGAAATATCTTGAAAAAGAAGTAGACGTAATTGATGTATCCTGTGGACTGAACGGTTCAATTCAGTATCAGATCGATGCCAACCACTTCCCGGACGGATGGCGTTCTTACATGGCAAAGGCTGTAAAAGAGCGTTTCGGAAAACCATGTGTAACAATGGGAAATATTCGTGACCCACATGTTGCTGAAGATATTCTTGCAAGAGGTGATGCTGATCTGATCGGTATGGGACGTGGACTGATTGCTGATCCTGAATGGGTAAATAAAGTAGAATTTGGGGATGTTTGTGATATCCGTAAATGTATTTCCTGTAATATCGGATGTGCCGGAAACCGTATCGGAATCAACCGTCCGATCCGCTGTACTGTAAATCCGAATGTACCGGACGGAGAGGGATATAAGAAATTAAAAGTTAATAAACCTTGTAACGTAGTTGTTATCGGTGGTGGAACTGCCGGAATGGAAGCTGCCTGCACAGCCGCTGAAGTCGGATGTACAACCTTCCTTCTCGAGAAGAAACCAAACCTTGGCGGTCTTGCAGCAGAGATCTCAAAGATTCCGGACAAGAAACGTCTTGCCGACTTCCCGAATTATATGATCCACCGTGCAAATAACCTGAAAAATCTCTTTGCATTTACAAATACAGATGCAAATGTTGACTTTATCAAGAACCTGAAGCCAAATATCATTGTCAACGCAACCGGTTCTTCACCACTGCTCCCACCAATCCCGGGACTGCACGAAAACATTGACAAAGAAGGCGGAAAAGTTGCTTCTATCCTGACCATGATCAATCATGTCAACGACTATCCGACTGACCTGACAGGAAAGAAAGTGGTTGTTATCGGTGGTGGAGCTGTCGGTCTTGATGTTGTTGAATTTTTCGCTCCACGCGGAGCAGATGTCAGCATCGTAGAGATGATGCCGATCATCGGAAATGGAATTGATCCGGTATCCAAAGTTGATATGGGTACATTAATGAAGAAATACGGCGTACATCAGATGCCGAATACAGCACTGAAAGAAGTCCGTCCGGACAACTTCCTTGTAGAAGCCGACGGAGAACTGAAAGAACTTCCATTTGATTATGGATTTGTCTGCCTGGGTATGAAAGCCGAGAATCCGGTTCTCCAGCAGGTAAAAAATGCCTTTGAAGATGATCAGAATATCGAGATCGTCAATATCGGAGACAGCGTAAGAGCAAGACGAATCATCGAAGGTACAGAAGAAGGACGTAACATCCTGAATACTCTTGAGAAGAGAGGATATCTGTAAGATCAGAATGAATATCAGAAGTTAAGTTATCCTTTGAGCCTCTCCATACAGAAGACCTGCCAGTTGGCAGGTCTTCTTGCATATCTGGGTATAAAAAGAGGAGGCAGGAGAACAATCAATCGTTCTCCCACCTTCTCTTTTTCGTTCATTTTTCTATGATCTGTCTACGGCTTTTTCCTGCCGACAACCTTCTCTTACTGATCTTTTATTTTGCCTCGAGTACCTGATACTCTCCGTTCTGTACTACAACAACGGTTGGATCTTTTGTAGGCTCTCCGTCCTCGCTCCAGGTGATACTCTTTCCTGTAAGACCATCATAAGTGATCTCTGTCATGCCTTTTTTCAGTGCATCACAAATATCAGAAGCACTCATATCCGGTGTAATATTCTCTTTCTCTGCTGCTGCCTTGATTGCATAAACACAGTCATAAGCATCTGCTGCAAACTGGATTGGTGTATCACCAAATGCGTCCTTGAAATCAGCCACGAACTTCTGAGTTGCATCATCTGTAGCATTGGCTGTAAATGGTGTCAGGAACATCAGGTTCTCTGCCAGTGAAGCATCAAATCCTTCAAGATCCAGAATACCGTCCATTCCGTCACATCCGAACCACTTCGGTGAAAAACCTGCTTTATTTGCCTGTGCAAGGATCAGGGATGCCTCCTGATAATAGATCGGAAGGAATACCAGCTCTGCTCCGGCATCTTTTGCCTTCTGAATCTGTACTGAGAAATCAGTCTTATTATCTGCTGTAAATGCCTTTGCTGCTACTACTTCAAGGCCTTTTTTCTCTGCCTCTGTAACAAAGTTCTGATAGATTCCTGAAGAATAAGTATCGGAACTGTTGTAGATAACTGCTACCTTTTTAGCCAGGTTATTATCAGCAATATAGTCGGCTGATGCACTACCCTGGTTCGGGTCTGAGAAGCACATACGGAATGCATTATCATACTGGATACTCTCTACTGCTGTAGCAGACGGTGTCAACTGGAACAGATTATCGTTATGTGACTCTTCAACTACTGCTGTACAAGGTGTAGATGTTGTCGTACCGATCAGCATCTGCATACCCCAGTCTTTCAGAGTATTGTAAGCATTGACAGATTTTTCAGCATCGGACTGGTCATCCTCAAACTTATACTCAATCTGCTTTCCATTAATTCCTCCTGCTGCATTAATCTCGTCTACTGCAAGCTGGATTCCGTTCTTTACCGCTGTTCCGTAAATTGCATTATCTCCTGTTGTAGGTCCGATTCCACCAATCTTAAATGTATCAGTATCTGCTGATGAACCTTTGTCATTACTACTTCCGCAGGCTGCCAGTGAAACAACCATTGCTGATGCAAGTACAATACTTGCTGCTTTTTTCAGCATTTTCATAAATAATCCCTCCTAAAAATAAATTTTCTCCATGGATATATTAGCTCTTATTCTCTGTATTTGTCAAGTAAAAAATGGATCGCACTCTATTTTTTTCTTACAATAGTTATTTCCATTGACTTTATTGAACCACATAAGCTTAAAGTTCCCCGGCAGCACCCCCAAGCCGTCAAAAAAACAGCAGCGGGATTTTTCCCGCCACTGCCTTTTCTGTGCATTTCTTAAATTTTCTGCTGCTTTATCTGTTTTTCTCTTTTTTCTTCAGATAAATTCCTGCACAACCCATTGCAAGACTCAGAAGCATCAATTCCGCATACACACCGGAACTGCTGTCTCCGGTCTTCACTGCTGTATTTTTCTGTCCTGCATCTCCCTTACCGGAAGTCTGAGCATCATTTCCGGTTGTTCCATTGGACGGAACATCTGCAGCCGGCTGATCTGATCCCGGATCAGTTTTTCCCGGATCATTCTTGCCTGGATCATTTTTATCCGGATCGTTCTTGCCCGGATCATTTTTACCAGGATCGTCTTTGCCCGAATCGTCTTTGCCTGAATTGTCTTTTACTTTCAATCCCTCTTTTGCCGCCTGCAATGCTGCAAGTGCCTGATCTACTGCTGCCTGATCTGCACTCTCATCTGCCAGCACTGCCTCTGCTGTCTGTAACGCTGCCTGCAATGCCGCAACGGACTCTTCTGTATATCCTGACAGATCTTTTTCTTCCAGTGCTTCCAGTACTGTTCTGAGTGTTTCTTTATTGACTACCACTTCTTCGCCTGTTCCAACTTTTACAGTCACTTCCGCCGGAAGTTCTGCTGCCTCTGCAATCGTTCCCTGCGTTACAAGTGTTCCCTGAAGTGTATAGGTTGCATCCTTTTCACCGGAATATGCTGAAAGATCCCACTGAACCGGAAGGACTACATCAACTGGTTCGGTTACTCCGTCTACTGTTACTTTTACAGTGACCGTTGCCGGAAGCTGATCACGGATCTCCTCTGCTGTCGTTCCTTTCGCTACTTCAATCTGATTCAGTGCCGGAACTCCTGTCACTGCTGCTGTCTCATTGATCTTTCTTCCTTCTACTGTGATCTCATTGATTCCGATGCCGTCACCATAAGCTTCACTGTTCAGTTCTGTAAAATAAAATCTTACATATCTGCCGGCTACCGGCTGCTCAAATTCAACCACATCCGTCTGTCCGGTCAGTCCTGCTTCTTTAGAAAGAGCTTTTACGGTTGTCCAGTTTTCATTATCATCTGATACCTGGATCTCATACTGCGTTGGATAAACTTTATTAAAGTATTTTGCAGTGATCTTATCGATCAGGTTTGCTGAATCCTCTCCCAGGTCGATCACTACCCATGCTTTCGTATCGGTAGCGTTACTTCCTTTGATCAGATTGCTGTCCCACTTCGTACTGTCATCCCCGTCTACACAGTTCTCTTTTCTTCCGTTAGTCGTTCCCGAAACCGTTACCGGCTTATTAAGGGAAAGATTTTCTTTTTCTGTCGTAATCTTTAATAATAATGCATCTTTCTTTGCGAGCAGAGCCTCTTTTGCCTCATCAATCGCAGCCTGATCTGCATCTTCTGACTCATTGACGGCTACTGCACTCTCATAAGCTGCTACAAATTCTGCTGCCGTAGTCTTTGTATAAAGTGTCCGGTCAATTTCTTCTGCTGCCGCGATTGCTGCCGCAAGCTCTGTCTTATCCGGTGCTGCCTGTCCGCTTCCTACTGTCACGGCAACCTGTACCTTTACATCCGCAGTGTTCTGAACTGTTCCATTTAATGAAATGATTCCTTCCAGTGTATAGACACCATCTGCCGCTGCATTATAATTCTCTGTATTCCATACAACCGGCATCTGCACTGTCTTTGCAGTTTCAGAGCCGTTACGCTTCAACTGTACACTGACAAGTTTCGGAAGATTCAGATCTGCTGCTTCTGTTCCTTTGTCTACCGTAATTCCCTCTACAGCTTCTGCTGCCTCAACCTGATACTTTGCTTCGCTCTGAATACCATAAATCTCAAACTCTTTCAGACCGATCGCATTTCCTGCTGCCTGGCTGTTGATTTCAGTAAAGAGAAGTCTGACATATCTGACAGACAATGGTGTCTCTGTCTCATAAGTATCTGTCTGGTTTGTAAGTCCTGCATTCTTTGACAGAGATTTTACTGTGATCCAGTTTTCATGATCGTTAGAAACCTGGATCTGAGAAGCTGTCGGATAAACTTTATTAAAATATTTCATGGTCATGCTGTTGATGATGCTGGTCTTTGTCTCACCCAGATCTACATAAACCCATGCAGTTGCCCCTGCAGGAGCATTAGATCCTTTCAGCACATTACTGTCCCATTTGGTACTCTCATTTCCGTCTACACAGGCTGATGGTACTACACTTGCAGTTTCTGTACCTGAAACGGTCACTGTCTTATTCAGTGCAATATTGGACTCCGTCTCTTCTTCGTCTCCATCTAAAATGATATGCGGTACATATTCACCGATGTCATCGGTATCCTTTCCTGCTTTGTCTGTAAAGATCTCATAGATAGATGGCTGCCTGCCTGCTGTCCACTCCAGACGGATTGCAAAGATATTCTCATCTTCTGAAACATCGAATTTCTTAGCACTCTTATCAAATGTTCCTACTTTCTCATAACCATCTTTTGTCAGTACTTTCACTGTTGCATCAGATATATTTGCCGCATCCTGAAGGATTGAGAAAGAACGAAGCTTTGTATTCTCTGTCAGTCTGTATTCCAGATAATCACCATCCACAGTTGCCGCTGATGCTGTAAATACACTGGAAATATCTCCGTCCACGCATTTTTCTGCATTTCCGCTGATACTGCTGACTACTTCACTTGCCTCTCCCGCATCCTGGCTGACTTCTTTATTGATCTCTACTTCATGGATCTTCAGATAATATCCGCTGTTGCCGGTCAGACGGATCCGGATATATTTTGCATCTGCTCCCTGTGCATTTCCCTTAAGGAAACGATACGGTACAACAAATTCTGAATTATCGTTCGCTACTGAACCGATCTGCGTCCAGTTCGTCTTATCTTTTGAATATTCAAGTACTGCATTATAAAATCTCGGATTTCCATCTCCTGTCACCACATTGACATCATACAAAGCAACTGTCGCACCGAGATCAATGATAAGATAATCTCCGTTCTGTTGTGCTTCATTCGTCCATGCATAAGTGGAACGATCTCCGTCAAAAAGATTATCCCATTTTCCCTCTTTCAGTGCATTCGTAAAACTATGCTCCAGAACACTCGGATTCATCTTCAGATTTTCTGCTGTCACTCCCAGTTTTTCAAGATCACAGGTCACTGCACTGTCTGTATTGTTCACAATTCTTATGTATCTGAGAACTGCAGGTGCTGTAAAATCAGCCTGTCCGCTCCACTGTACCCCATTTGTGGAATACTGGACAGCTAACTGATCCAGCCCGGTTCCTTCTGCAGTAATCGCAGAGGCAGAGGTCAGAGCTGTCATTTTAATTCCAACATACTCTCCTGCATTCAGGGTAAGATCTGTAAGATTTCTTACACTGTACTCTTTTCCCTGCACAGTCAGTGCTGTCTGCTTCAGGGAATCCACATTTGTATAAATCCGCTCTCCCTGTACTTCTTTTTTATTGACTGTAAACTCTCTGACATGTGTCCAGTAGTCCGCCTTGGAAGATGTTCCTGTCGCTGCAAGACGAAGTCTGACATATCTTGCAGTAATATCCAGATCACTCCGCTCAATTTTTAAAGTATCATTATACTGTTCACCAATCTGCGTCCAGTCTTCTCCGTTCTCGGAATATTCCAAAATGGCTTTATGGAAATAATCATGGTCTGTATCATTGGATCCCTGAAGGATAGAAATATCCGTCACATTCAGTACACGTCCCATATCTACACCATAATAATCATTTGTCTTCTGAACGGTATTCCATAATCCTGCCGTAGTCTCATCCCCATCAAAAATCTTCGCTGACTGGGCATCATCTGTTCTCTTTGTTCCACCAAGTACTGCATAGAACTTTGGTGTAAAGTCTGTATTGGATGAATCCATTAACGGGGTCAGATTATTTTTTACATAAGCCGTAACTTCTGATAAAAATGGCTGAAGACGCTTGCTTCCCGCCTCTGCCTTTGTTGTTCCGTCACCTGTATTATAAGTGTTCCACATATTCAATGCTTTTGCTGCTGTACCGAAATTCGTCCATGCCTCTTCTGCATCATTTTCCTGAAGTGCCTGTGCGGACTTCAGAATCGCCTTAATTCCTGTAGCAACATCATTCAGAGAACTGAGCCATGGATTCAGTTCCTGAACCAGCTTTGTATTTGTACAGTTTTCTTTAAAATCTGCTACTGCTGCAACAATCTTATCCATTTCTGAAATAAGACTTTCAACTTCAGAATCATTTTTCAGTGCAGCACCGCTGTTGATCTTATTCAGAACACTTGCCAGTGTATCCTTCAGATATTCTGACTCCGGGAATCCATTGCCAATACGGCTGGAATGCGGGCAGTTGGATACATTGCTTGCAATTTTAAAATAGGAATCCTCTACTTCCGGCTCAAGATAACGGAAAGCATCTTCCCAAACAGTCTGAGCATTTTCAGAATAGTTTTTGTTATTCCAGAATAACGCTGCCAACTGGAATAAGCCGACTTTATTACTCTCAGCGAATCGGGATGGATTGGATACCGCACCTGCCATTCCCGTTACACCATCTCTTGCATAATAAGTAATATCGCCAAGATAGATTCCTGACTTGGCATGTTCGTTGACCGGATAATTGATCCAGAAACATGCTTCATGCCCTGACTTTTCTTTCACGTAGTCAATCGTACTCTGCGTAATCGGCGAGTTTACATCTGCTCCTGTCCAGTAAATACTGATAGAAGGATCCAGCCCCTTTAATGTCTCCAACTCTGATGCATTGGATGACCATTTTGACCACACCTCATTATACCCCTGTGGACAGTACGTCAGTGGTTTACATCCTTTTGGCTCAATAAACTCTTTTGTAAGTTTGTTCAGAAGTGCAACTACATCCGCATGAGAACCCTTTCCAAAATCATCATTCAGAATATCAAACTTACGGACTCCCGCATCATACAACTGCTGGAATTTTGCTGTAAGCTGATTATAACGGGTATTGTACGCCTCTTCATTCGATGTATCTAATCCATTAAAGAATCCGGAAAGATGTACAGACCATGCATAATAACACTTCGTCTCCTTTCCTACTTCTACCAGTTCCTTGATCTGATCAATGTCAGACTGTGGATACAGTTCATTCCATTTTGATGTATGATATACATCTGTCTTTGATGCGTAAACATAATTGTTCATCTTCACATCTCTTGCAAAACGCATCAGACTCGCACGGGATGCATAATCCCATCCGCCATAAAATCCTTCGATAAATCCACGGAATGCGACACCAGCATAGTCCTCAATCTGAACATCCAGAATTTTTCCTTCCTTATTATTAAAAGAAGAAAGCATCATCTGTAATGTTGCAATTCCATAAAAAGTGCAGTCTGTATCTTTTCCTACGATTGCAATGACTTCATTTCCGTCACTGTCTGTATCTGCACTTAAAAGATACGGATCATTTTTTTCAAATAAATCTGCTGTCCCTCTTGTGATATGATCCGCAACATACGTATCTGCTACCCCGCCTGATTCTTTTACTCCGAGAAGAATATTTGTCTTACCGGAAACTATATCTTCTGATAGATTCATAGTCCGGTCATTCTTCTCAAGTACTTCCTTCAGGAAGTTGACAGTGTACTTGTCAATCCCTTCTTCTGCAACAACATTCACATCCTCTGACATGATAAAGCTACTATTTCCATATGTCACAGATTGCGGAATTGGGTAAATTTTGTACTGATCTGCTTCTTTTGCGAAAGCTCCTGCTGACTTTGCTGCAAAAACTCCACTTCCCATTGAAAGGATCAATGTGAAGATCAGCAGACTGCTCAGCAGTTTCCTGTACTTTCTCACCTTTTTCATCTTTTTTCCCCTTTACTAAAAATATTTGTAGCTCATTATATTATAGCAAATAAAAGGCTTGTTTCACTTGTTAAATCTGTATCAGACAAATGGTATTTTTATATGATTCGGAACTATATTAAATTCGATCACTGATATAAAACTGCTGTTCTTACTCCCCGGCAAATTGCATCTCGTGCAGGCACTGATGCCGTTTGTCAGGTTTGTGCAATAAAAAAACAGTGCTTTCGCACTGCTCCTCATTCCTATCCATATTTTATATACTTTCAAAACTACATACAGTTAAAACCAACACCATCATCCATTTACCTATCACTGCTTTGGTTATGCCCTCGACCTATTAGTAACAGTCAG
>QWCE01002601.1_pt1 | contig 22074 bp, 11 predicted proteins | sample 1972531 | NCBI WGS metagenome assembly QWCE01 (sample SAMN09866716, study PRJNA288562) | Human gut metagenome isolate term4_stool, whole genome shotgun sequencing... | reverse complement strand
CATTCATTAAAGTCGGCGTTATCCATCGTCGGATCGCTTACTTCCGCTTTAGCGTCAGCAAAGGTAGCTTTATCTTTTAGAACATAAACATCTTTAGTCTTTTCAGCTTCTGTTCCAAAATTACCACCATTGGCATCAAAGGTAACTTTGATATAGTCTTTATCATCTGTCTTATCTTCTGTTGTTGCCTTTAGCTTGTAGACAAATTTAATAGTTGACGTTGCAGGGTCTACATACGTTCCATCTGTCGGGTCGATTTCTACCTTGCTGATGGCATAGTCCTTAAATTGAGGCGCTTCGTCTGTAGTCGCTGTAACCGCTTCATTAAGGTCGCCGAGTTTTTCTGTCGGATAGCTTTCAGTATTAATCTTGAATTTATCTGCTAATTCAGCGCCCTTATCGTCTACATATTTGACATTGGCCTTACCTTGGGTTTGTCCAAAGATAGCATAGAAAACAGGATTCTTTTCTGAGAAGCCCTTGAAGTCTCCAGATGTTAAAGCCGCTTTTAATGCGTCTGTAGTGGCATAATCCGGTGTAACATCTGTTAAAGTTTCTTTACCGTCATTATCTTTTTCAATTTTTTGTGGATTTACAGGTACCTCTAATCCTTGTACTAGCTTCCAACCTTTAAATATCAAATTAACATTATTTTTGTTAAGTGTAGGAGCAACTGGATTTGCAGTTGGAAGAGTGATGGTATTTTCTGAGAAAGCACCCTTTAGGTTCGTGTCAAACTTTTCCCCATAGGCAATGGTTGAAGGCTGACCAATGTCTTGACCTTTTTCTCCGCCTTCAGTTGCACTTCCAACACCTGTGTTGAATTTTACTTCCAAACCTTCCTTCAATTGGAAACGCCACATGTGGTCGTTGTCACCAACTAGGTTGTAGAAATAAGGTGGAGTTTTATCTTTCCCAACTCCATCAGCAGTTTTTGCATAGTGAGCTGGAATCATACCCGTTTTATTTCCTAGTGGGTGATTTGTTTTAGTTGTCTCAAAACTGCTGGTGTCAAAATTGCTAGTTTCATATGATAAAAACTGTCCAGACATAACTGGGTTTTGACCCTTGCCCCATTGAACCTCACTAGAACTTAAAGAACCATTTTGATCAAATTTTTTCAAACCAATTGGATTACCGTCTTTATCATTTTCATCGATGTATCCTTGCGGAAAAGTTTGTTTATCAATAATATTGCCATATTTATAATTTTTATCAAAAATATTAAATTCTGCTGGTGCCTTTGTACCTGTAACTATTTTCCCCTTAAGAGTTGGCTTTAGAGCACCTTCTGTGGTATCCCACTCTGCTGTATAGACAGGTGATGTTAATCTTCCTACCGCTAAGAAAACTAAATGATAATCATTGTTTGTTCCTGCTAGTTTTCCACTAACAGGTCTATGAAGAACTTTATATAAAATATTTTGCTCTAATTTGATAGGAAAAGATACTTCTAGTAAAAAATTTTCATCCCCAGCCTTATAAGCATCCGTTGTTGTAAACTGGTATGTTGTATCTTTATCTGGTTTTATATCATCAGCTGTTTCAGTAGCAGTTTTAATATTTGCTGTCGCTATAACGACATCTGTACCATTGTCGTGTTTAATTAATTCTACTTCATATCCTACTCCATTAGGTGGAAAAGCATTATTGTAGTCATTCCAAATAACGCCTGCACCCCAGTTTATTAGCTGACCTGCTCCGTCTTGAGTCGGAACAGTATCTCTAACGCTAAAGGGCCTCATGGCATAGGGGTCTTCTACGACTTCTACTGAGTTTGCCGGCAAGGTAACTTTAAGGTAGTCCTGGCCATCTCTCCTTTCATATTTGTAATCTAGCTTTTGAGGCTCTTCCTCTGCAAGCTTTCCTTCTTGAGCAAAGCTTTGAAGTGGAAAAGCCGTTACTAGCATGAGAAAGGCTAGAAGCAAACTTATAAATTTTTTCTTCATATTCTTACCTCCAATAAATGGGATAAAAGATGGGAGCCCCCCTCTTATCCTATTTTACAGTCATAATTATTTCGTTTGGTAGGTATCCATCCTTAGATGCTTTTATAGTATATTTTTCACCTTTTACCATTTCCTTAGTTAAGACAATTGTTACCTCGCCTAAAGCATTTGTTGTGGAATTTCCTACCTCTTCACCATCTTTGTATACAACAATAGTTGCTTCTATTGGGTTCGTTGAAACTGCAATACCTGTTCTACCATCATACAAATTTGCAACTCCTAGTCGAATTTGTTCTAGTTGTTTAGGAATTGCAACAATTGGAACTTCTGTTGGATCAGATGTTTTACCTGATTCACTATCTTCCACAGTTACCTTAACAGGATCTTCACCAGGTTTAACCTTGTCTGGGTCCACTGGAATTTCAAGTTTACCTTCGTCGTTAACTTCTACTGGTTTAACAATTGGATCTCCAGTATCTGGATCTGTCTTAGGTTTTCCAGTATCTGGATCAGTTTCTGTCGCTGTCCACTTACCAGTGTCTGGATCTTTTGTTGCTTCAACTTTTGTTCCATCCGGAAGTTCAACAATAACCTTGTCGCCATCTGTTGGCACTTCAACTTTAACAGTTCCGTCGCCTTCCTTAATTGGATCAACTTGTGGTTTTCCAGGTTTATTCTTTTCAACTGTAATCTTTGTTTCAACAGTTTCTTCTGATCCGTCCGGATAAGTTACCTTAATCTTAACATCTTTTTCACCAGGTGTGTCTGTATCTGGTTTTGTTGATTGACCTTGGTCATCAACAAATTCGTACTTAGTTCCGTCAGGAAGTTCATCTTTGTTAGCAATTGAATCTGCCGGATCCGGTGTTTCGCCTTGATTTACAGTTTGTTCTTGAACTTCAGGTGTATACTTGTTGCTGTCCTTTTCAGTAGCTCCAACAACAATTGTTGTAGCTCTTGTTGGATAGTCAGTGATGTCCACCTTGTTACCAGCTACTGTAAATACGAGCGGTTCTCTATAACCGCCAGCAAGGGTAACTACTGTTCCTTCTGAGGCATTGCCCCCGTCTAATTGAATTTTAGCAACTATGTCGCTATATCTTACAGACTTGTCAGCTTTAACGTCATAAGTTTTTATTCCTATCAGTTTATTAATTCCGTCACCCTTAACAATAGTTACTCTTACATAACCTGCAGGTGGATTTGGATTTTCATCTGGATTCGGTACCGGGATGATGCCGTCTGTTATATCTTTTACAGCTTTGGCTTCTAGAGTTATCGGTGTTTTGCCGGAAACTTTTTCTGTAATCTTAACTGCTTCATCGCCCTTGTACCAAGTCAAGTCTTTGTATCCTTCTACAGGAACTGCTTGAACCTTAGCATATACATCTGCTAATAATACTGTTCCGTCAGCTTTGACATCATAGGATGTAGGTGCATCCGGTGCAGTAAATTTAACTGAAGTATCGTCTTTAGTTAGAGTTACTCGAATATAACCATTAGGTGTTACTGTTGAATCTTCTTCACCGGGTTTTACCGGGATGATTGAGTCTGAATGAACTGCACTTGCTGTTAGGGTAATAGCTTCAGTTCCTTCTACTTTTTCAAGTCCGGTAACGGTTCTGTTGTCCTTAGACCAAGTTACATCTTTATAGCCTTGAATCGGTTGTGCATTTACTTTTGTATAAACATCGGAGTATCTAATGCTGCCGTCTGCTTTTACATCGTAAGATGTTGCAACGCCGTCTTTGAAGGTTACTGTTGTATCATGAGTTAATTTTACTCTTACATAACCTTCAGGTGTTTCTGTATTTCCTTCTTCACCAGGTGTAACCGGGATGATGTCTTTGTCATTAACTGCCTTGGCATTTAGAGTAATAGCTTCAGTAACTCTTTCATTTCCGCTGACTGCAGTATTGTCTTTGTACCACTTCAGGTCTTTATAACCATCTGCAGGTTTAGCTTCAACTTTTGCGTATACGTCTGCATATCTAACTGTGCCGTTTGCATTGACATCGTAGGATGTTGCAACGCCGTCTTTGAAGGTTACTGTTGTATCATGAGTTAATTTTACTCTTACATAGCCTTCAGGTGTTTCTGTAGTTCCTTCTTCGCCAGGTGTAACCGGGATGATGTCTTTGTCATTAACTGCCTTGGCATTTAGAGTAATAGCTTCAGTGCCTGTTACTTTATCAAGTAGAGATACTTCGCTGTTGTCTTTGTACCACTTCAAGTCTTTGTAGCCGGCTTTTGCACTTGCGCCAACTTCTGCTACGACTTGTGAGTAGAGTACAGTTCCATCTGCCTTTACATCATAAGATGTAACAGCGCCAGCTTTGAAGTCTACTGATGTGTCGTCTTTAGTTAGTGTTACTCTTACATAACCTTCAGGTGTTGTTGTAGTATCTTCTTCTCCGGGTTTAACCGGGATGATGTCTTTGTCTGGTACTACTGTAATTGTTGTAGGTCCGACTACTTCGCTTGATCCGTCCGGATAAGTTACTTTGACATTCGGCTTTTGTGTACCGGGTTTACTTGTATCCGGTGTTGTAGGATCGCCTGTTGTAGGATCTACAAATTCGTACTTGGTTCCTTCAGGAAGATCTTCTTTATTCTTAATAGAATCTTCCGCCTTAGGTGTTTCGCCTTGTTTTACAGTTTGATCTTGAACCTTCGGTTCATAAGCTTCACTGTCTTTAAGTTTTGCGAAGGCTGTAAGCGTAGATGTGTCAGAAATTGTAGCAAGTCTATCTACAGGATTACCGTTCATCTTCCAAGTAATCGGTTCAGTGTACTTATCATTTGGTTGTACGCTTGCTGCCCTCAGAAGAACATCGCCGTATTTAATCTTAGCTTCAACTTTTACATCGTAAACTTCTTTGTAAGTTTTAACTGATGTTTTGTCATTTACTAATGTTACTCTTACATAGCCTGTCGGTACAGGTGTGTTGTCCGGATCATCAACTTTAACGATGTTGTCCTTAGGTACAACGTCCATGCTTGCCGGAACAATCTTTGTTGATTTGTCAGGGAAAGTAACCTTGATCTTAAGATCTTGTTTACCAAGTTTATTGGTATCAGGTGTTACCGGTTCGCCATTGTCATCAACAAATTCATAGCCGGTGCCAATAGGCATGTCTTCTTTATTCTTGATAAAGTCTTTCGCTTCTATTGTTGAGCCCTGAGTAACTTTTAAATCTTGTCCCTTAGGATCATACTTGCTTGCATCTGTTTGAGTAGCCTTTGGTGTGATTTCTAATATTTTTGTATTAGCATCAACATCGTCTTTGACTAATCTGTCAACTGTAATTGCATCTTCGCTTTGTCCTAGGTACCAGGAAATTGGTTTTCTATAATCTTTTGCCGGATTTACAGTTGTTCTGGTCCATAGACTTGAATACTTAACAGTTGCAAGAGCTGATTCTCTAATGTCACAAGCTCTTATTACATTCTCGCCATAAGCTACAGTTTCGTCATCCATAAACTTAACGCGGATGTATCCCTTAGGAACCGGTGTGTTATCCGGGTCTGTTACGTCGATAATATCTTCTTTTGGAACGATATTAATCTTTGTATCAACTGTTTCGCTTGATCCGTCCGGATAAGTTACCTTAACTGTAACGTCCTTTTCACCGATAGTGCTTGTATCAGGTGTTGTCTTATTGCCTTGGTCGTCAACAAATTCGTACTTAGTTCCCTCCGGCAATTCTTCTTTGTTGCCGATTGAATTTTCAGCCTTAGGAGTTTCATCCTTCTTAACATCTTGGATTACGCCTTCAGGATTGTACTTTCCGGCATCCTTTTGCGTTGCAGAAACTTTTATTTCTGTATTTGTTTGTGGATAAGCTGTCAATACAAGATCCGCTTCACCAATCTTGAAGATAGGAGGTTGTCTATACCCATCTTCGTAAGTGAATGTTGTCTTGGATTGAACACCTGTAACTTCGTCAATAAGATCTTTGTATCTTACAGAGCCGTCAGCCTTAATGTCATAAGCTACTGTGCCTGTAATTTCTTTTAAGCCTGTGTCTTTAACAAATTTTACTCTTACATATCCTTCAGGTATTGTTGTTGGGTCATCTTCTTTGCCGGGTTCTACCGGAATAATGTTCTTAGAGTTTGAAGCTTTTGCTGTTAATTCCACAGCAGTTTTAACAAGTTCTGTACCTGTAACAGCTTTTTCGCCTTGGTACCACTTCATGTCTTTGTAGCCGTCTACAGGGTGAGCGCCAACTTTGTTATAAACATCGGCATATCTGATGCTTCCGTCTGCCTTAACGTCGTAAGATGTTGCGATGTTATCTGTAAATGCTACTGTGTCGTCGTGGCTGAGTTTAACTCTTACATAACCTTCAGGCGTCTTTGTGTCGTCTTCTTTACCTGGTTCTACCGGAATGATATCTTTGTCATTAACTGCTTTCGCGTAAAGGGTTACATTTTCTGTAATAACTTTTGCGCTGTCGGCTAATGTTAATTTGTCTTGGTCTTTTTCGTACCACTTAAGGTCTTTGTAACCAGCTTTTTCTTTTGCAGTAACTTGATTTGTTACGTCTGCGTAACGAACTTTAGCTGCAATTTTTACATCGTAGTAAGTCTTTGCATCCGGTGCTAAGAATTCTACAGATGCATCATCTTTTTCAAGTTTAACTCTTACATATCCCTTGGGTACGTCGGGCAATGTGCCGTCGCCGCCGGGTGTTACAGGGATAATGTCTCTGTCTTCCTTGTATGCTGCAAATACAGATGCATCAGCATCAAATTTCTTGCCTTCAACCGGGAATGGTGTCTTGCCGTCTTTTTCAAGATACCATGCTGTAAAGGCCTTTCCTTCCGGTGCCTTTAAGCCTCTTTCAGCTATGGCAAAGTCATTTGTTGTTACTGTGTATTCTTTCTTTACATAGAAAGCAGATTTGGTTCCCTCTGCAAATGAACCGCCATTTGCATCAAGTGTTACTGTTACATATTTATCCTTGTCCGGCTTGTCTGGTTTGTTTGGATCTTCCGGGTCAAATGGAATTATATTGCCATCTGCCTTGTAGGATGCGTAAATAGTTGCATCTTCTGTAAAGGCTTTTTCTGCATAAGCTGTCTTGCCTTCTTGATCTTCAGTCCACTTATCGAATGTCTTGTCAATAGGTGCTTGTAAGTGAAGTTTTGCATCTTCAAATTCATTTGTTGTAAGAACATGAGTTTTCTTTACATAGAAGGAAGATTTAGTTCCCGGTGCAAATTTACCACCGTTAGCATCAAGTGTAACTGTTACATACTTCCTATCTTCAGGTTTTTCCGGAGGATTAGGATTGTTCGGATCGTCATCCGGATTAACAGGTTTATTCGGATCATCAGGATCAAATGGAATTACATCTGTGTTTTCATATAGTGTAGCTTCAGATCTAATTGATTCAATACCGTTTACTGTAACGCTTGCTGCGAATACTGTTCCCGGTTTGAATTTATCTTTTCCGAATGTAACCTTATAGTTTCCGTTCGGATCAGCAAAGACTTTTTCTACAAGAGTATATTCTTTACTTTCTTCTTGAGTATCCGGGTCTGTCACGGTTTTTACTGTGTAGATTTTAATTAATTCTCCAGGATAATTTGTTTTACCTGAAACTACAGTAGCATTGTCTTTGTTTTCTGCTGTAATAGTCGGTGCTGCTGGTTGTTCAAATTGTGGAACTGTCTTTTGTGCACCGCTTGGGTTGATCATAGCGTCTACAGCAACTAATTTAACAGGATCTTTCGGTGAGAGTTTACCAATTAGATCAATTGATACCGAACCGCCTTCAATATTTACTGATGTTCTGTCGCCATCAGGTTTTACAAATGCCCAAGTTGTACCTGCTGTAGTCTTTTCCAGTTTATAATCTTTGCCGGCCACTCTTAAATGAATTTCAGTAGTATCACCGGTGATACCTGATAGAGTAAGTTTTTCTTCGCCGGGCTTTACTTCAATAGTAGGTGCTGTCGGCGGAATAACGTCCATATCAACTGCTGTTGCCTTGGATTCTTTCTTACCTTCTTCCGTTTGAGTTAGGTAAAGTTTTGCATCTAAGATGTTCTTGCCTAAATTTTCCGGAATATCAAGGATGAATGATCCGCTATGGTCTGCCGGTACTTTAAATTCACGTTGAACGCCAAGTTGACTGTCAGATGGGTCTCTCAGGTAAACTTTAATAGTTGATCCCGGAATAACCTTCTTAATCTCGATGCGATGAGTGATATTTCTAAATTCGCCATCGTGATTGTTTGGTATTTGTTTTGCGTTATCTTTGCCAAAGCTGTCGATGGAATCCGTTTCCGGTCTGTCTACTACTGTAATCTTCCAGTCAGTTTTTTCGGATACGTTGCCGAACTTATCTGTAGCTGTAAGTTTTACAGTGGTATCTCCATTAGCATCAGCCTTACCTTCAAGCTTCCATTCTGTACCGAGTTCTGCATTTTCTTTTTGCTTTAAGCTTAGTCCATCAGGTAGAGCTCCGTTTTCAAGCTTAGCAGCTTCATCTGTTGAAACGGCTTTAGCTAGGTCAACATCTTCGTCTTTAAATACAGTTTGGTTTTCCGCTGTGATTACAGGACCTTGTAAGTCAACTGTTAACGGCAAAGTGGATCTGGAGTCTACAAAGGAATCTTGGTGGCCGTGAACGCCTACCTTGTCTTCGTGCTTGATGTTTTCTACAGGAACTTTAAAGTAGTAGTAGCCATCTTTTTCTGTAGCTGTTATATTCTTTCCATCTGTATCCTTGTAGGCTTCTCCGTCTGCTAATTCACCCTCTGTAGCTTTTCCGTGGTGGATTAAAGTCAATGTAGCGTCTTCCTTAAATTGTCCAAGGTCAGCTGTCGGTTTTACGGCACGGATAACGACATATTCTTTGCCATCAATTGTTTCCTTTGCCACTTGTTCCAAGCCGTTTAGGGTTGGAGTAACAGGTTTATTTTCAACTGTTTGTTGTGACCAGATGGAGTTAATAACCGGTGTGTCTCCATAGTATTTTGCCTTAACTACATCACCTGTTTTTAGAGCAAAGTTCTTTAACTTAGGATATTTTTCTAAATTGTACTTTAATGTCCAAGACGGGTCATTAGTATTAGTGTTTTCCGGAGCAAAAGTATATTTGTCCTTATCCGCTCTATCGTAAGAATCCCAGCCGGTGTTATCTGATTTCGTCACTACTCTTGTCCAAGTACCATTGTCTTGGCGTTTGAAGTAGATTGGTTCAAATTCTGACGGCAAGTCAAAGGATACTACTTTTACTCTTTCATCATCTGATGGGATTAAGTGAACTTCAGTTTCTCCGTCAAAGATCTTCTTAAAGTTTGGATAGCCCATAGACGATTTAACATTGTACAAGCTTGTTGTATAAGTTGGCTTTGAGCCTACAGTTGACTTATTTGTTTCTCTTTCCGTAATTGGTTTGTTGTCTTCTTCAAGCTTCCTAACTGTAGCTGAAGTAAAGGCATCTATGCCAGTACCATCTGAGTTGTTTAGCTCAACGTTTTGTACTTTGGCAATGGTTTTGTTTGTCCATTCGCTAATGTCAGCAAGGTTATTGCCTACATCGGTCCAAATGTTGTTCCACTTTTGGTTGAAACGGTCAAATGCGGCATCGGCTGTTGCCTTGTCCTTAAACTCTACAGCAATATAGGAGAGTCTCTTACCATATCCGTCATAGGATGGTAAATCCCACTCAGCTTTATTGGTAGTAGTCGGCAATTCTTTTATACTTCCATCTACTATATAGTAGTTGGCATCGCCTGTAACTGTAGGCTTGTTGGCTTCCGTTACGGCTGTTCTGTAAAGGAGACCGACATGGACATTTCTTGCCAAGCCGGGCATTGCTACCGGAGCGTCTATAGAACCTGTAGTGTTGCCATTTTCATCTTTAATAGGAACTTGTTGCCCGTGAGCGATAGCGCTTAAAATGTCGTTTACATAAGCTTGCTTATATGTTTCACCTGATGCATCATACCAGGTCTTGTTGACTGTCATGTGGAAGTATGGCTTCCAAGCTGCATAGAGGTGAATTTCATCGTTTTTGATTTCGACTTCTTTAAACTCTTTGCTTGCCGATGCTTGACCTATGTCTTGACCTGAGGTCTTAACAGTGGATAGATAGAACTTTCTATTATTACCTTCTCCTTCTGCTGCAAGCATGGCCTTGTTGGAGTATAGGTTTTCAATCATTTCGCCGCCGTTATTATCCATTGTAGACCAACCGACGAAGTTAAATTTATCTCTCTCGCCAAAAATACCGACGTCTTTATCATCTACTTGATAAGCGTTTGGTAAGATTGACTTTTCTGAATAAGCTCCATTTGCTATGGCAGCATATTGTTCTTGGGTCAAAGCCTTAGATTCTAGTTCTGTTAGACTTGGAAGATTTTCTCCGTAATTTACCTTGATTTCTTTTGTTCGATTTGTTCCATCATTTGAGTGGAGAACAATAGTAAATTCTTTAGTTTCTTCTTCCCAAACCGGATATACAACATAGGACTTGTTGATAGGTGAAGTTCCATCAAACTTATAAGCCTTGTCTTCTTTCCATTGGTTGATGTTTGATAAAGTTGTTACTTTGTCATTTCCATCTTCTTGGGCTGTGTAGTCCTGTGCTGAAATTGCTTTTGTTGCCCAGCCTTTAAAGATGTAGCCTTCCTTGGTCGGGTTAGTCGGCATCTTGTTGCCGAGGCCGGTTTCCTTGTAACCTTCTTGACCTCTAAATAGAGTACTTGCCGGTACTTCTACAACTTTTTCCACTCTCTTATCCGGATTTTCAGGATCTGTTTCATAGTCTAGGAAGTGGATCCTACTCTTTACCTTCTTAACAGTAGGTGCAGATTTGAAGTGGTTTTCGTATTGGTAGATTGTTTCAAAAGTCAGCTTGTCGTCCTTTTCCATGTTTTCAAAGACGCCGTCGAAGGTTCCAGGGATCAAATTGAAGGAACCGTCTGCATTGACACCTTGAACATGGTCTTTAGTGAACTTAACTTTAGTTGGATCATCTTTATAGTTCTTTGCTTCTATAAATACATTTTGGTTGCCGTTAGAGTAACCTGTCTTACCTGTGATTGCCTTGGCGTCATCGTAAATTTCATCTACTGTAGGCGAATTTGTAATGGCCTTTGAGTAGGACGGGGTACTTGATGAATCAGAATTTGCCAAAATGCCAGGGCCTTCATCACGAGCATTTACTACAAAGAAAGACTCAATTGACAAGTCATCGATGTCCTTAAAGTTTTGCCTGAACTTCACCGGGTCGATATAGTAAGTTGTGTGGTTTTCCAAAGGGCCAAAGGATGTACTGTGGGCTAAGTAACGACCACGATCTCCTCTCAAATCTACAGCTTGAGGAACGCCTCCTTGGTCGGCTTTTTGTAGAGCTGTTATAGTTTCCCAAGGATGTGTATAGATATATCTATTATCATTGGGTCTTTGTAATCTAAAGGCAGCCCTGTCACCACTAGAATCTGCAGTATATTTAAAATCATCTGCTCTGTTGCCGATGGTAAAGTTACTTGCATATAGGGATACCCCTTCATCTCCTCCATCGCCAGTTGTTCCGTATTTATAGACGTGGTTAAACTTAGCTACCACTTGTTGGCCTCCCACATAACGTGGTGCTAGGGAATCATAGAGGGCCCTGGGGATGATTTGAACAAATTGGGCTCCTATGGGGATAAAGTTTTGTATATTTTCATACAGGTAGTCCACATAGACTTCATTCTTGTCCCAATCAACATAGACTTCCGTATGAACATTGGATATCTTTACTGATTTATCGTCTACATACTTAGGTTTTGAAATAGTTGCTCCATAGGGGAAGGACACACTACCTGTATATTTAATATAGTCCGGGTAGTTAAATGGCTTTCTGCCTTAATCTTGAGTTGTGCCTTTTCTACCATAGATATAGTTTCTGAAATAGTAGCCACTTCTATCCTTTGGAGAGGTACCTATACGAAATTCAATAAGGTAGTTTTCCCCTTGTGTCAATAGGTTTTCAGCACCTGCTTTTGTATAGAGGCGAAGGGTGGCATCTTGTCTTTCCCATCTAATGCCGGGGTTAAAGATACTTGAGAACGGAACAGTAACTGATTTCCCATCTGTATTGTAGGGATCATTAGCTCCCTTTTCTCTTATATTGAAGAAGAATTTTTTTACATCTCCGTTGCTGTTCTTTTCTCCCTCAATATAGGACTTATCCATATCTACACTGGAGAATAGTTCGTCATCAAAGTGTAGAATAAGGTCTGCCCATTTTCCTGCGTGGGTATTAAAATTATCATAGTTTACAGTATTTCTTTCGCCAATTTGACCTACTTGGGTGATTTGAAATTCCATGTAGGTGCGACCTTGAGCATCTTGTGCTGTCTTCAAGTAACGAATGCCTGCGGGACCGGTTGCCTGGTCCATGCTTCCGCTATATACAGTGATTAGCGGAATATTACCCAGGGGCCAGCCTGTGTTACTTGAGCCGCCTGTACTCGGGCTTCTTTTTAGTACGGTTCCTCCGCTTGGAGTCGCCATACCGCTTGTGCTTTCCGCGAAGACACTTGCAGGTAATATACTCACTATCATCAATAATGCCATGAGTAATGCAAATGTCCTTCGCATACGATCTCCTTTTCGCATAACTTCCTCCTTACTTATTCTGCGTTTTCGGACTCATTTATTTTTGCGATGTAATAGAGTCCCCAACATCGTCTTTTCCTTTCCCTATTCATTAATAATCGGAAAAAATGCTTAAATATAAGCTGATTAAACTATTTAATACATGTGTATTTTTTCTTTGGACTTTACTTGATATGGATGTTAAAAAAACAATTGCGATTTGTCGGTAAAGCCTGCTCCGATTTACATCCTAAAGTATAAAGATTGTTGCCGTATAGCAACAGTTGATTTGAATATTTTGTAAAATCTCACGAGGCAAGGTCTCAAATCAGACAGTTGACTTGAAAGATTTAACAAAATTAATTTTAGATTATCACATAAGACTACCACTTCCTTCTGTTTTAACAAATTGAACGACCGGCTTTATATGATAAATGTATTGACTATAAGTTTGTAAGTTTCATCCGTAACAGCGGTATGCGCCGTGTGAAAGACATCAAATAAATTACCATACAATAGGCCTTATAAGTTACAAGTTTCAATAAAATCGTCGATATAGATAAGTATCTCGTCTTATATTGTCGTCATTTTTGAACTCTATTGTTTTAATATAGTTTAGGGCCCAAGGTCATTTGTTCTTCGGTTTTGAAAGATTGTTCTGTGAAAACTTATATGTAGTATTCGTAAAGTGCTGATGTTTTCAAAATATCTTACGTATATTTTACACTTATCTTCTCTTGAATTCAACTTAACATCTTAATCTTTTTAAAGATTTCGAGCCTGTATGGTGTATAATTTTTTCATCCAAACCTAATATTGTTTTTAATTATTTATCTTAAATATTTATATGGATAAAATTTTTAAGTTTATAATCTATTGAGTATAATTATTATTTAATTTATACATGTAAATTTATTTTTTTATAATAAAAAAATAAAGGCCGAGGCCCTTATCTTTTGTTTATTTCTCTTAAGTCTATTGTTCGGTCCGCTATTCTCTCCAAGAGTTTTTCGTTGTGAGATATAAAGAGGACGCCTAAGCCGTGTTCTCTTACGAAGTGAAAAAGGACTTCACTTAATTGTACCTGTGTGATGGAGTCTACCATTGTTGTGATTTCGTCTGCCACAAGGTACTTGCACTTGTCACTCATCACTCTGGCAAGACATATTCTTTGAAGCTCACCCCCTGATAATTCTTGGGGGAATTTTTCAAGCCAAAATTCTTTGATGCCGAACTTTGTCTTTACGTCTTCGTTTACTTCCCAGCCTTCGTTTAAAATTTTTCTCACTTTCCACTTGGGGTCGATGCTCTTCTCCGGATGTTGGTGGACTAACTGCACCGGCTTAAAGCCTTCGTACTCCATTATATCCTTGCCATCTACTGTGACTTCTCCTTCGTCAGGCTTTAAATATCCCGATATGATTTTTCCCAAGGTGGTTTTGCCGTAGCCTGAGGGCGCTATTAATGCCACAATTTCTCCGGGGTTTACCGTGAGGCTTACATCTTTTAAGATTGTCTCTTTGTCATTGTATGAAAATGAAAGGTTTTTTACTTCTATCATAGCTCCTCCATTTCTTCCAATGTGGGCGCTTTAAATTCTCTTTCCGGCATTGCTCTTATGAGCATTTTGGCATAGGTATTTGTAAGCACATCTTCCCCGTCTAAAAATCTCTTCGTGTCAAAGACTTCAATTATTGTTCCGTCGTAAAATATTCCGATTCTGTCCGCACACTTTAGTGCCATTTCCATGTCGTGTGTGATTAAAACTATGGTCTTTTTCGCTTCTTTTTTTGCCTTAAACATGTCTATTATTTCGTCTGTTGACTTTTTGTCCATGCCGGGCGTGGGTTCGTCCGCGATTAAAAGATCGGCATCGCTTAAGATGGCATCGGCTACAAGTACTCTTCTTGCCATGCCTCCCGACAGCTCGTGGGGATAGAGTTCCAAGACGTTTTTATCAAGGCCGAAGTCGCTGTAGACTTTTTCCTGCAAGGCGTACTTGTCCTTGGGAAGATTAATCCTCGTCTGGTCTTTTATTTTTGACAAGGGATTGAGAGAGTTTACTGTCTGAGGTATGAGCCAAATGTGGTCGCCTCTTAGAGATTCAATATTTTTGTCCGTTATCTCTTCGCCCTTGTATAAAATTTCTCCCGTGACTTTTGCGTTGTATGGCAAGAGTTTTAAAACTGCGTGTGCCAATATACTTTTGCCCGAGCCGCTTGCTCCGAAGATTGCAAATATTTCATTCTCTCTTACTTCCAAGTTTAAGTCGTGAACTACTTGTACTTCTCTTCTCTTTAAACCTTTCATATATTGTTTAAAGGATACGTTTAAATTTTTTATTTCCAAAATATTCATAACATCACCTGTGATAAGAGGAGGGGTCGTATATGCGCTTCAGATTTTCCCCAAGGGCGTTGATTGCCAATACAAAAAGTACCAACAACACCCCGGGGAAAAATGCCAAGTGCCAGTATCCCTGTACTATGTACTTCATTGAGTCGGAAAGTATTACTCCTATGGAGGGTGTTTGAAGATCGAATCCGAACCCCAAGAAGCTGATACCGGCTTCGTGTAATATGGCATGGGGGAATAAAAGTATTACGCCTATTATTATTTGGGGCAAAATTGCCGGGATTATATGATGTATGGCGATATAAAATTTGCTTTTCCCAAGTTGTGTCGAAACGCTTATAAAGTTTTCTTTTTTAAGTTCTATTATTTCGCCGCGTATTACCCTTGTAAGGGATGTCCAGTGCGTAAGGGCAAGGCCTATTACTATACCCTTCGCTCCTCTACCCACCATGACGGCAATTATTATTAAAAATACCATGTGGGGCACGGAGAGGAAGACGTCTATGAGCCAGTTAATAAATGTGTCTACTTTTTCGCCGAATACTACGAGCAAAATTGAAAGTAAAAGCACTATTACTAGTGAGGCTAAGCTTGCGGCAAATCCTACCATTATTGAATTGCTAAGGCCTTTTATCGTTCTAAGGTACATGTCCCTTCCTACATCATCGGTGCCGAAAATATGTACAGATGAGGGCGTGACAAGTTTGTTTGTAAAGTCGGCTTTAAGGTCTGTGCTTGTGATTATGCTGCCGTGTATAAAGACATATAGTACGGCTATTACACAAAGGCAGATTATAATCATGGATTTAAAACGTGCACTGAAGTCCGTCTCTACTTCCGTAAATTTATTTAATTTTACCTCGCCGGTGTAAATATCTTTTTTTATCTTCATTTTCCACCTCTTCCTCGAGGATCAATAATTAAATAAAGTCCGTCGCAAACTCTGTTGCCCAAGTATACAAATACCGTTGAAAAAAGTACCAAGCCCAGGAGCAAAGGTATATCTCCTCTAAGGCCCGACTGTACTGTAAGGTTGCCGAGTCCGGGATAGTTAAACAGATTTTCTACCAGGACCGTACCTGAGAAGAGCTCACTGAAGTATGTGAACTGAATTGTAATACCGGGCAAAATAATATTTTTAAATGCGTACTTGTATGTGATTTTGTTCATGGGAATACCCTTTGCCTTGCCGTAAAGTACATAGTCTGAGTTTAATATGTCTTCAACCTTTGTCCTTGTGTGAAGGATTAAGTTGGACACTCCTACAAATACCAAGGTAAGACATGGAAGGAGCAAGTGCTTCAATCTGTCGGCTGAACTTATAAACTGCGACTCCACTCCTATGGGCGTGCCCATTGATGAGGGAAGCCAGCCCAATTTAATGGAAAAAATCATTATAAGGACCATGCCCACCCAAAAAGTAGGTGTTGCGGCAAAGATAAGGGCATAAACTTTTATAATCTTATCTTTTATTGAGCCTACATTTGAGCCTGATACAATGCCTAAGGTGATTCCCACAATGCCTTGTAATACCCATGCAAGCGCCATGAGCCTTATTGAGGAGCTGAAGCCCCTTTTAATAATTTCTATAACAGGTCTGTCATAAATTGTAGATACTCCCAAGTCGCCTCTTATGAAATTTTTAAACCATAAAATGTATCTTGTGAGGAAGGGTTGATCCAGTCCCCACTTCTCTATGAGCTTCGCTCTGATCTCGGGAGTCATGCCTATGGCGTTACTCCTTGCAAATGCGTTTATAGGATCAATTGGAGATAGCTCTATTAATAAAAATGAGAAGAAAGATACAAAAATGATCAGGGCTGCAAAAAGCAGCACCTGTTTCATTATTCTCTTCATTTATTTCCATTCCCAGTTTGATATAGTGTCAAGCATTGGCCATCCGTTGCCGTGAGGTTGAATTTTTTGTTCTCCTATTTCAAGTCCTTCTCTTACCAAGTAAAGGTGATTTTCATTTACAAGCCAAATCCACGGGCAGTCTCCCATCCATGAAAGTCCTGTTGTGCCGTCCCATTGTGCAAGTTGAAAATCTTTGTAAAGTTCTTCCTGAGTCGTTGCCGATAGACCTTTTTCAAAATATTCATCTACTTTTTCGTTGCCATATAGGTTGGCGTTGTAGTATTCGTGTCCTTTAAACTTGCTTGAGTAGTTGTAGTACATTTCAAGTGGGTCATATCCTCCCCATCCGAAAAGTACCGCTTCAGAATACATCTTGGGGGTAACATAGTCCCAGTCGCCGTATTGTAAGTTAACTTGAACGCCTATTTCTTTTGCTTTTTCTGCAAAGTATATTGCAATGTTTTCTCTGTCCTTGTATGAATATAGAAGATTAAATTCAGCCTTTAAGCCGTCTTTTTCTCTTATGCCGTCAGCTCCCGGTACCCATCCTGCTTCGTCTAAAATTTTATTTGCGCCTTCAACGTCGCCGTCAGGTATATTGCTTGTCTCTTCGTTGTACCACGGCATACCGTCTGCAACTGAAGTTGCCTTTGTACCTTGACCGTTAAGAACCGTGTCGATTATTTCCTGTCTGTCCATTGCAATGTTAAGAGCTTTTCTTATAGCAATGTCTGAAGTTACGTCGTTGCCGATTGGACTGTTAGGCGAAATTGTATCTTCCCCCGTTACAAGGCCTTCATTTTTTACAACAGGCATTGATACGCCGCGGTTGTCTATTGTCGGCAATGATACTGTCTTAAATCCTTCTACATTTATGTCACTTGCCGTATAAGGAATCTTACAAATGTCAATTGCTCCTGTCTTTGCTGCTGCAAGTTGAGCTGCAGGGTCGTTGAAGAATAAGAATGTAACTTTTTTAAAGTGAATGGGGTCGCCGTAATAGTATTCGTTCGGCTCTACTATCATTTGTTCTTTTTCTTTCCATTCAACTAATTTAAAGGGTCCCGTGCCTATGGGGTTCTTGCCGTAGTCGTCATTGTAAGCGTGCTCCGGTACTATTGAAAGTGAGCACATTGAACTTAAAAATGAAATGTCCGGTTGGTCAAGGACAATATTTACAGTGTAGTCATCAACTTTTTCCGCATCTACAAGTCTTGTAAGGTTAACCCCCGGAGTTCCCTCTTCCTTTGCCTTGTTGTATGTAAATACTACGTCATCTGCCGTAAAGTCTTCCCCGTCGGACCACTTAACGTCATCTCTTAACTTTACAGTGTACGTGCACTTGTCTTCCGAAAGTTCATATTCCTTTGCCAAGTCAGGCTTTATTGTAAGGTCAATGTCCCTCTTGTAAAGAGCTGTTTGGAATACTGCTGAGCCGTAGTGGCCTGAACCTTTAATAGGGTCCCATCCTTTTTCAGGTTCCGTACCTATTGCAAGCACTATTTCATCTTTGCTGTGTTCTGCAGGTGCAGCTTCTTTTTTTTCGCCTTCAGCAGGAGCAGGTTTGTTGCCGCAAGCTACAAGCATAGCTACTGCTGTAATAAATAGTAATATGTTTATTAATTTCTTCTTCATATCATCCCTCTATTAATTTTTTTACTTCACTTATACTCAGATTTTCTTTGTCCGCTATTTGTTTCAAATCCTCGTACTCGTACTTACATCTATCTACGCCGTAGCCTGAAGATTTTTTGAGACGCACATTGCCAAACTTTGTCTCAACAGTTTCTATTTTTCTGTCTAAGACATATCTGTGTGTTTCAACTTCTCTAACGCCTATTGTTGTAGTGTGTTTAAAAATGAGTTCCACCATTTTCTTTCTGTAATCTTCAGTGCACATTACTCTGATTAAATGGCCGGGGCGAGATTTTTTCATGCCGATTGGCACTGTATAGACTTCTCTTGCGCCGCCTTTAAAGAGCATGTCCATGGCGTAGCTTATTTCTTCTCCGCTCATGTCGTCTACATTACATGAAAGTTCGTAGATTACATCTTTTTTGTTTTCCGTTTCTCCTGCAAAGACGCGAAGAGCATTTGTAACTTCAAAGTCCTTCTTGCCCATGCCATATCCGATTTTTTCTATTTTCATAGTGGGCATTTGGATAAATTCATCTACAAAGTGTTTTAAAAGAGCTCCTCCTGTGGGAGTTGTAAGTTCGCTTTCAATTGCGCCTTGGTAAACAGGCACGTCTTTTAAAATATATGCCGTTGCCGGTGCGGGTACGGGCAAAATACCGTGTGCACATCTTACCGTTCCTGAGCCTAAGTTTACTTTTGATGCGTAAATCTTTCTAGGATTTAGCTTTTCTATTAAGTAACATACAGCACTTATATCTGCAATGGCATCCATCATTCCCACTTCGTGGAAGTGAATTTCCGTAACTCCTACGTTGTGAGAAATACTTTCCGCCACGGCAATTAGTTTGTAGACTTTCATGACATCTTCTTTTGCCGAAGTTGACAAGTTGGTCTTTAAGACAATGTCTTCAATGTCTTTTAAATTTCTGTGCACATGTGTGTGATGGTGCTCGTGGTCGTGGTCATGTTCGTGGTCGTGTTCTCCTTCCACTTCTCCCTTTACATTTACTATAAGAGAGCTTCCCTTTATGCCGCACTTAAAACTGTCTTGTAAAACAAATTCCACCCCGGGAATATTTAAGCCGTTTAACTCTTCTACCACTTCCTTGGGACTCTCAAAGAGTTCCAAAAGACCTGCCGCCATCATGTCCCCTGCAGCTCCCATTTTTAAATCAAAGTAGAGATCTTTCAATTTTTCACCTCCATGTGATTAATCATACTTGCCATATATCCGGCTCCGAAGCCGTTGTCAATATTTACTACACTAACTCCGCTGGCACAGGAGTTAAGCATTGATAAAAGTGCCGCAACTCCGTTAAAGGCCGCGCCGTATCCGATACTTGTGGGCACTGCTATTACCGGACAGTCTACAAGGCCGCCTATTACACTTGCAAGAGCGCCTTCCATACCTGCCACGGCTATTACTACACTTGCTCTCATGAGTTCTTCCTTGTGAGAAAGAAGTCTATGAAGTCCCGCCACACCTACGTCGTAAAGTCTCAAGACGTCGTTTTTAAGAACCTCAGCCGTAAGAGCAGCCTCTTCCGCAACAGGTATGTCACTTGTGCCTCCCGTTGCAACTACAATTGTGCCGATGCCGTCAGGTTTTTTTATCTCTCCGCAAATACCTATTCGGGACACTTTGTCATACCTCATTTGGTGATGCTCTTGTATTTTTTTTGCCTTATCTTCGTCTATTCGCGTAACTAAAATTGTGTCGTCTGTATTTTTTAAAAGCACGTCAATAATGCCTATGATTTGCTCAGGAGTTTTGCCCGAGCCGTAAATTACTTCCGCCGCCCCTTGTCTTACCTTGCGATGTAAGTCCACATTGGCATAGCCTATGTCTTCAAAAGGTTTCATCTTGAGTTCCAAGGCCGCATCTTCTACAGAAACAGTTCCGGATTTCACGCCTTCCAATATGTTTTTAATATCTCTGTTCATTGCCTCTCCTTTAAATCAAGTAAAACTTCTCCATAGTGTGGTTGTAATTTGTTAAGTATCTCTTCTCTGTGCTTAAAAACTTTTTCAAAATCCGGCCCTTTAACTTGAAGCTTTGCACCTGATTCTATTCTTCTCACTCTAAAGTCTTTAAACCCTAAACCAAACAAAAAGTCCTCAGCATCTTCCGTGGCTTTTAAATCTTCTATTGTTATCTCCATATCTTCCTTTATTCGAGTGGCAAGACATGAATATGAGGGCTTGTCCCAAGTGAAAAGGCCCGCCTCTTTAGAGAGCCTTCTCACATCAGATTTCGTAAGGCCCGCCATGTATAGGGGCGAAAGAACTTTAAGCTCCTCCTTGGCCTTCATCCCCGGTCTGTCATCAAAACTGTCCGAGGCATTTGTGCCGTCAAGTAAAACTTGAAACCCGTCCGCCTTTGCTTCTCTTAAAATTGTCGAGAATATAGTTTCTTTGCAAAAGTAGCATCTGTTCCAAGGATTCTCTTTAATTTTCTCCTTTTGTAATACATCTACATAGATGACTTTTAAATCAGCTTTTAAATCTTCAGCCATTTTCTTTGCATCTTTAAATTCGAACTCAGGCTGAAAGTCGCTCTTCACATAGTAAGCTTTAACCAGAGCTCCGCTTTTCAAAGCGTAGTAAAGAAGGTAGGATGAGTCGACGCCTCCTGAAAATGCCAGAGCCACCTTCTTGTTTTTTTCAAAAAACTCTTTTAAATCCATTTTTCTTCCTTTCATAAAAAAAGGTATGCAAGTCCTATGACCTACATACCTTCTTGGTATTCTACAGTATTGACACTTCTGTGTCTTATCGCTTCATGCATTCTTATAAAATTTTTCTACCTCATCCATTGCAAGTTTAATGAGATTTTTCATTGAATAATCTTCTATGCCCACAATAATATTGTCATCGTGGAAGAAGGGAATGAGGATTTTTTTGGCACTGCTAATGTTGACAGCCTCCGCCATCTTGGGAGTAATCTCACCAAGCATGGAGTTTGCAAAGAGTATTCCCACAGGACCTAAGATTAAATCCGCTGTCCTTGAGTTTACTATAACGGCGTTCTCGCCGGTGGCGCCGAATTTTGCGCCTGCCTTGATCATGTTTGAGGTTGCCATGCTGTTAGTGCCTACGGCAATGAGTTCTATGCCTTGGAATTTTGTTTTTAAATTTTGAATCAGTTCTCTGCCAAGGCCTCCGCCCTGAGCATCTATTATTAAAATTTTCATAAATAGATACTATCACAAATTCAATATTTTTAAAATTATTTTATCCAGGTACCGGTCTTTCCTGCAAGTCCGTCAAACGCTTTTTCAAGAGAAGTGATAAGTGCGCTCCTGCCCTTCTTTGACTCAACAAATCCTAAAGCGGCTTCTACCTTCGGCTTCATTGATCCTTCAGCAAATTCTTTTGCTTCCAAATATTCTTTAGATTTTTCAACAGACATTTCGCTAAGCCATTCTTGTTCAGGTGTGCCGAATTTAATTGCAACTTTTTCAACTGCTGTAAGAATAATCAGTACATCGGCATCAGTAAGCTCAGCAAGTTTTGCTGTTGAGAAGTCTTTGTCTATAACCGCAGGAACTCCTACATAAGTTTCTTCTTTAACTACAGGGATTCCGCCGCCGCCTGCAGCTATTACAATAACGCCTTCATTGTATAGAGTTTCAATAGCTTTCTTTTCAACTATGTCAACCGGCT
>QWCE01002593.1_pt1 | contig 22118 bp, 22 predicted proteins | sample 1972531 | NCBI WGS metagenome assembly QWCE01 (sample SAMN09866716, study PRJNA288562) | Human gut metagenome isolate term4_stool, whole genome shotgun sequencing... | reverse complement strand
AATAATAGAAATGTGCCAATAAAGCTATATGCATCAGTAAGTGGTGGAAAAGTAGTTGTATCAATTAAAGGCGAAAATCCAGAAGGCGAAAAAGCAAATTACACTAGTTAGTTTTATACAAATATATATAATATATATAGTAATATTTAAAACAATTGGTAAACTTACAGTAAGTATATTTTCAGGGTTAACTAAATATGATATAACTAAAGAAGAAGCAAATAAGATAGCAACATATAGTGCAACAGTTCCAACAATACTTTTTGTAGTATTTAATATACTTAAGAAATTTATTAACATTGATATGACCATTTTATTAGTTTTATTAATATTAATATATTGCATATATGTTATACAAATGATGACAGGATTAAAGCAGAAAGGAAAAAAATAGCAAATGAATAAGCAAAAAAGAGGAAATGACAACAAACAAAAAAATAATGATAAAATAATGGCTATAATATCAGCTATTATTGCCGTTATTATACTATATACAATATTTGGTTTGTTATTCAAAAATAATGACGAAAACATACGTGAAAAATTAGAAAAAGAATATACATATAGTCAATTTATGCAAGATCTAGAAGATGATAAGGTGTCTAAAATAGCCGGTATTGCAAATAGCAAGACAATGGATATTATTTTAAAAACAGAAGATCAAATAGCAAAAGAAAATGAAATAAGAAAAGAACACGAAAATAATAAACCAGAAATGAAAAAAGCATTAGAAAAATATAATATAGACCTTGAAGAAGCTAGAAGAAAAAAAGCAAGAGAAGAATTTTTAAATTTTTCTAATCTTTTTAAGAGTAAAGAAGAAAAAAAAGAACAAGAAAAAGAATATAAGAAAATAAATAAGAAATTATATATACCAACAATGGATGCTTTTAGTAAGTTTGTAGGTGAAAAAATTACTGAAGGAAAAAATGTTATATATAATGTATCTGATATACCACAAGCTGGTAAAATGATTAAATCAATAATTGGTTTAATACCAAGCATATTAATAATTGCTATGATGTATATGATATACAAAATGCAAGATATTGGAAGTAAGTCTAAACAATCTAGTGATGATTTAGCAAGAGATACAGATATTAAATTTGATGATGTTGCAGGATTAGATGAAGAAAAAGATCAATTAATGGAAATAGTAGACTTTCTAAAAGAACCAGAAAAGTATGAAAACATGGGGGCAAAAATACCTAGAGGAATATTATTATATGGTGATCCAGGAACAGGTAAAACACTTATTGCAAAAGCAATAGCAGGTGAAGCAGATGTACCATTTATATCAATGAGTGGATCAGAGTTTATTGAAATGTTTGCAGGATTAGGAGCACAAAGAGTAAGAAGACTATTTGAAAGAGCAAGAAAAATTGCACCTTGTATAATATTTATAGACGAAATTGATGCAATTGGAGCAAGAAGAGCGGCAAATTCTAATGAAAGTGAAAACAACCAAACTTTAAACCAATTATTAGTTGAAATGGATGGATTCAATACTGGGGATAATGTAATTGTACTTGCAGCAACAAACAGACCAGAAATGCTAGATAAGGCACTTTTAAGACCTGGTAGATTTGATAGACAAATAATAATTCCTACACCAGATAGTAAGGGAAGAGAAGAAATACTTAAAATACATGCTAAAAATAAGAAGTTTGCAAAAGACTTTTCTTTTGAAGAATTAGCAAAAGATACAGCAGGATTTTCAGGAGCAGAACTTGCAAATCTATTAAATGAAGCGGCAATACTTGCAACTAAATCAAGAAATGAATATATCACAAAAGCAAATTTAGATGAAGCATATAGGAAGGTTGTAATAGGTCTTGAAAAACAAAATAGGGTAATATCTGAAAAAGAAAGAAGAATTACAGCATATCATGAATCAGGACATGCGATAGTAAGTTATATGCTTGAAACACAAGATGATGTAAAAGAGGTAACAATAGTTCCTAGAGGAGTTGCAGGTGGATATACAATGTATAAGCAACAAGAAGATAAGCAATATATAACTCAAAGAGAACTTGAAGAGCAAATGATATCACTTTTAGGTGGAAGGGCTGCAGAATATATAATATTTACTGATGTAACAACTGGTGCAAGTAACGATTTAGAAAGAGCATCACAAATTGCAAGAGCAATGATAGTTACATATGGTATGAGTAAAACATTAGGACCTGTTTCACTTAAGGTAGAAGAACCATATGAGCTTAACTATTATGGAGAAGAAGTATTTAAAAATATTGGAAATGAAGTAAGAAAAAGAGTAGAAGATGCATATGATGTTGCAAGAAAGATATTAACAGATAATATCGAAAGATTACATTATTTAGCAGAAGAGTTATTAGAAAAAGAAAGAATAGATGAACATGAATTTGAAAGAATTATGAATACAGATATTAATAAATTAGATAATAACTATGATAATGAAAATGATAATAAAAACTAAGATATTAAGATATAATATAGCAAAACAAAATTAAAATAATAACAATACACAAATACTAAGGAGGAAAGCATGTTTGATCAATTAGGAGAGAAATTAAATAATATTGATGCTAAGTCACTTGCTAAAATAATGTTAACTGTAGGTATAATTGGTGTAATAGTTATTTCAATTTTGATTGTTAGAATAGTTAAGGTTTCAGAAAAACAAAAAGCAGAGATAAGAAAAAACAGAAATAATACTGCACCTGTATCAGAACAAATGGATAAATTAAAAAATGAAATAATTAAAAATCAAGAAAATAATGATGGTACTACTTTAAACCAAGAATATAATTATATTAAATTTCAACCAAATAAATTAGATGATTAATATTCAAGAGAGAAAATAATGAAAAAAAAATTAATAGATAATGCAGAAATAAAAAAAGAAAATAATAATATATATAGAGAAAATAATATAAATAGTAATATAGAAAATAAAAAGAAGAATAAAAATAAAAAAATAATATATATATCTAGTATGGGTGGTCACTTAAAAGAATTATTAATGCTTGAAAAACTTTTTGATAAATATGATACAACAATAATTACAGAAAAAACTGATGCAACTAAAAATCTAAAAGAAGATATCTTAAAAAAGCATAAAAATACTAAAACATATTATTTAGAATATGGTACAAAGCATAATATATTTCCATATATTGGTATATTTTTAAAAAATATATTTCTATCATTTAAATATTTTAAAAAAGTAATGCCAGATATAGTAATAACAACAGGAACACATACAGCTGTTCCTATGTGTTTTATTGCAAAAATTTTTAATAAAAAGGTTATATATATTGAAACATTTGCAAGTGTAACAGGCGGAAGCTTAGCAGGTAAAATAGTATATCCAATAGCAGATGAGTTTATTGTACAATGGAAGGAAATGCTTAAAAAATATCCAAATGCTAAATACTTAGGAGGTATATTTTAGTGGTATTTGTATCAATAGGAACACAGGATAAGGAATTTGATAGATTAATTGAATATATTAAAAGATTAAAAAAAGAAAATATATTAAAAGATGATTTAATTGTACAAAGCGGTATAACAAAAGTTGATTTTGATAATGAAAAAACGGATAATGAATATAATGTTGAAGCATTTTCTTTTATTAATAGCGAAAAGATGAAAGAATATATATCAAAAGCAGAGTATGTTATAATTCATGGAGGAGTAGGAACAATTATACAATGCATAATGCAAAATAAAAAAACAATTGTAGTTCCAAGACTTAAAAAATATTCTGAACATGAAAATGATCATCAACTAGAAATTGCAAATAAGTTTAAAAATTTAAAATTAATTGAAGTTGCAAATGATTATGCTGAATTAAAAAATATAATATTAAATATTGATAATATAGAATTTGAAAAATATATATCTACAAATGATAAATTTGTAACAAAGCTAGATGAAATTATACAAGATATGTAATTAAAGATAGGAGCATATAGTGATTAGTGAATTAATAATAACAATAATACTTGCAAGTTTTGGAACATATGTATTTGTTCCAATTACAATGAAACTTGCAAGAAAATATGATGTTTTAGACTATCCAAATGAAGATAGAAAAAAGCAAAAAATTCCAATGCCAAGATTGGGAGGCCTTGCTATAATAATAGGCTTTGTAATTGCAATGGCATATATTATAATTACAAATTTAGTATGTAAGGAAATAGTTTTCGAATCAGAAAATCTTAAATTATTTGTAGGTATGCTATTAGGAGCAATTGTAATATCTATAACAGGATTTTTAGATGATAAGTATGATATATCTGCAAGACAAAAGTTTATAGGGCAGATAATAGCAGCTGTGATCGTTATTGCATTTGGCCTTAGAATAACTAAAATATCAATACCATTTACAACAAATGCATGGATACTTCCAAATTGGTTTTCATATTTTATAACATTGCTATGGATAGTAGGAATTACAAATGCAATAAATATTATAGACGGGCTAGATGGATTAGCTACAGGAATTGTTTTAATAGCTGCTTTTTCACTTGCTATAGTATTTTATTTAAGTTCTTCACCACTACTTTCAATATTTATAGCTGTTGCAATAGGTGGAGGTTCACTTGGCTTTATACCATATAATAGGTTTCCTGCTAAAACATATTTAGGTGATATTGGATCAAACTTTCTAGGCTTTATGCTTGCTACAGTATCATTATTAGGTGTAGGAAAAACATATGTAGTAATAGTAATGGCACCAGTATTAATACTTGGCATACCAATTTTTGATACATTATTTGCAATGATAAGAAGAGCGGTAAAGAAAAAAAGACTTTCTGCAATGTTTGAAGCAGATGGAAATCATATACACTATAGGCTTATAAAAAAAGGATACTCAGTAAGACAAACTGCAAGAATGCTCCAAGGTATTACACTTGCATTTGCATTATTTGCAATAATTGCAATAGATGGAGGACTTCTTAAAAGTCTTACATATACTATACTTGTTTGTACATTAGTATATATAGGTATTGATGATATCTTTCCTAAAAATGAATAGTAGTAATAAAATAATATAAATAAAATAAAATGTATAAAATATATAAATAAAAATCTCTAAAGGAGATTTTTTATTTTGGATAAAAAAAGAAGAGATATAGATACTATTTGTTGCAATGTTAACATAATCGTGGTATAATAAATATATATATTACAATAATAATAAATACAAATGTGTTTTTTAGTAGTATATAAGTGTAGAGAATATAATATTATTTTGTAAATTATGGAGGCTTAAGAATATGAACAACAACAATAATAATTTAAAAGGAACTAGCAAAAATAGAAAAAAAAGAGTGTTTTGGCAAATAGTTACATGGTGTGGCTTAGCATTAGTATTATTTTCATTATACAATAAGTATAATCAAACTCAATTTGATAATGAAAAACAACAAATAGTACAAAAGATGGAAAAAGAAAATTCTGAAAAAATGGAAAAAGCAAATGCAAAAATTGAAGAAAATAGAGCACAACTTATTGAAGCAAATAACAAGAAAAAAGAAACAGATGAAAAAATTAAAAAGCTAAAAGAAAGTGAAGCTGTAAAATTTGCATTAAAAGAAGAAAAAATTGCAAAAACATTTAAAGAATTTTCAAAGATGTCATCAGATGTTATAGCATATGTTGAAATACCAAATTTGGAAATTGAAGAACCTATTTGCAAAACAAAAGACAACAGTTATTATTTAAGAAAAAATCTTTTAGGACAATATTATGAAAATGGTACAGCATTTGTAGAACAAAATAATAAAATAGATTTTACAGATGACAATACAGTTATATATCATCATAATATGCTAAAAGAAGGAGTTGATTTTTCTAATCTATATAAGCTAACAAAAGATGGTGTAGCAAGTAAACATCCATATATCAATTTGTATTACAATAACAAGTTACATGTATACAAAATATTTAGTAGTTATATGGCATACCCAGATGTTGATTATAGGTCATTACAATTCTACTACACATTTGATAAGTTAGATTATTTAGAAGAATTATACAGTAGAAGTGAAGTTGAATTAGAAAAACCAAGCTTTAATGAAAATACTAAGATAGTAACATTATCAACTTGTGCAGAAGAAGGAATGAGAACTGTAGTACATGCAATACTTGTAGAAGATGATTCAAAAGTAGCAACAATATATGATTAGAAAAGAAAAAAGAAAAAAAGTAAAGGTAAAAAAGAAACAAACAAAATATTATATTCATAAAAGGCAGGAGTAATCTCCTGCTTTTTTATGAATATAATTATACATATATATAACTATTTGTTATAAATTATACATATATAATAATTTATGATAAATTATATATAATGAAAACTAATAAAAAATATTAAAAACTAATAAAATAAAAGGTATTGAAAGGAAAAATATATGGAATTATTAAAGGTAGAAAATTTATGTAAGCACTATGGTAAAGAAGGAAAAAGTAATTTTGTAAAAGCAGTAGATAATGTATCTTTTACTGTATCAAAAGGTGAATTTGTTTCAATAGTTGGTAAGTCAGGATCAGGTAAGTCTACACTATTACATATGCTAGGAGGAGTAGATAAGCCAACTTCTGGAAAAATATATATAAATGGAGTAGATATATATTCACTTAAAGAATCTAAATTGGCAGAATTCAGAAGAAGGGAAGTAGGACTTATTTACCAATTCTATAACCTACTTCCAATACTTAATGTAGAAGAGAATATAACTCTTCCTATACAATTAGATGGTAAAAAGGTAGACAAAAAGAAGTTAGAAGATATACTTAAAAAACTTGGATTAGAAGATAAGAAGAATAATTTGCCAAATGAGTTATCTGGTGGTCAAGAGCAAAGGGTTGCAATAGCAAGAGCACTTGCAAATGAACCAAAGGTTATACTTGCAGATGAACCTACAGGAAACCTAGATACTAAAAATGCAAGAGAAATAATGGAACTTTTAAAATATACAAATAAGGAATTAGGACATACTATTATTATGATAACACATGATGATGATTTAGCATTAGAAGCAGATAGAATGATAACAATAGAAGATGGAAAGATAGTAGAAGATAAGGAAGTATAATATGGGGTTTTTTAAAGATATAACAGTTAAATATTTAAAGAAAAATAAGGAAAGAACAATTGCAACAATTATAGGACTTATGATAGGTGTTGCAATGATACTTACTGTAAGTATGCTTGCTGAATCATCAAAACTTGTAATATCAGATGTAGAAAGAATGGGTTCAGGAAGTGCGGAAGCAGTATTTAAAAAAGTAGGTAAAGAAAAGTTTGATATATTAAAGGAAAATAAGAACTTTGCAGAAGTTGCGCCATACTTAAGAATTGGATCTAAAAAGGTATCACTAGAAGAAAAAAATGAAAAAAATTATACACAAGAAGCTAGAGTATACTATGTAGATATTAATGCAATCAAGAAAACAAAAGACATATATTTTTCTAAATTAAAAAATGAAGAATATGAAATTAAAGAAGGCGATGTATTCATATCAAATGCTTTGGCAAATAACCTATCACAAAAAAAGGACATTGAAGGAAAAACAATAAGATTAAAATCAGTAGAAAGTGGTAGAGAATTAAGAGAAGATATACCAGGTGAAATTGAAAAAATAGATGGGCTAACTATAACTAAAAGATTTGAAGATAACTCAATAGATGCAAGCTCAATATTTGTAATTAAAGACTTTAAAAAAGAAAATCTAATAGATAGAGCTAACACATTAGGATTTTGTGTAACATTAAAAAACAAATCTGCAGCACTTAAAACATTAAAACAAATTGCATTTGAAAATAATATGATTAAAGATGAAAAAGAATCAATAAGTGGTGATATATACTATAATAATATGCTACTTTTACCATATGATGTAACAAGCAATAATGCAATTAACAAATCACTATTTGTAGTACAAATATTCCTATTTGCTGTAATAGGTGTTGCAACAATCCTTGTTATATATAACAGCTTTACAATATCAATTGCAGAAAGAAGAAAAGATTATGGTATGTTAATATCAATAGGTGCAAGCAAAAAGCAAATTAGAAAACTTGTAATAATAGAAGTTATGATAATGGCAACACTTGGATTGCTACTAGGCTTTACTATAGGATTTTTAGGAATAAAATTACTATATTTTGTACTAAATATACTAATTGAAAAATTAATTGACCTTCAAGCAAGCCAAGGAAATGCATATAATATTCCACTACAACTTAAAATGGTATTTAATGTGTCAGTAATCTTAACTACAACAGTAGTTACATATATAATTACATATTTAGGAATACTAAGACCTGCAAGAAAAGCTGCTAAAACATCACCAATTGAATCAATAAAAGGAATTGATGAAGTTGTATACAAAAAAAGAAATGTAAAAACAAGCAAACTATCTAAAAAGATATTAGGGATTGAAGGAGATTTGGCAAATAAGTCACTTAAAAGAAGTAGGGGTAGATATAGGATAACAATAGTATCACTTACTGTTTCAATAGTACTATTTTTGATAGTACAAAATACTTTAACTATTGGAAATATGGAAGCGGAGAATATATCACCAGATATGTTTAAAGATGCTGACTATATTGTAGGAGCATACATAGGTGAAAATGTAAATAAGATGATACAAGGAAATGAAAACATACCAAAAGAAGAAAAAACAAAAGAAGTAATTAAACAAGGAAATAACATTGCAGATAATGATATTAGAAAAGACTTAAATATATTAAACCTATTCGAAAATGATGGACCTGTATATCTTAAATATGATAATTTTAATATAAGAAAGAAAGAACAAAAAGAATATATAGATAGAATAAAAGAAGAAAAAGCAAAAGTTGTTGATAATACTGCCTTTGAAACTGAAAAAGAAAGAAAAAGAGCTAAAGAACAAGAAGAAAAAGAAAAAAAAGATTTAGAAGACATTTTCAAAACAAAGATAATAGGAGCTGAAGGAAAATTATTAGACGAATACTTAAAGAAAAATGGAATTGAAGAACTTAAAAAAGGTGAAGCAATAGTTGTAGGAAACTTTGTAAAACGAACAGGTGAAAATTACTATAGTACAAAGATATTAGATGATAGGATAAAAGAAGATAATTTAAAACTATACTCTGGTTTTGATAGGGTAGTTAAAGAAGAAAATGAGAATAATGAAGAAAGCGATAAAGAAGAAAATAAAAAAATAAATAATGAAAAGATAGTTAAAGAAAATGATGAGTTTAGTAAGCTAAAAATTAAAAAAATAGTATATGATCAAGATTTTCCTAAAGTAAAAAATATAGGCTTTGAAGATAGATTAGGTGCAATTATAGTTAGTAAAGAGACATTTTTTGATATATATAATGATTTAGAAAACAAGTCAAAAGAAAATTACGAAGAAAATAAAGAAAATATAAATGAAGTATATATAAAAGATATTATAGAAAATGTAAAAGAAAATAATTATAGTGGCGAAGAAGTAGAAGAACTACTTAAAATGGAAGGACATGAACATGAATATGATATAAGTTCTATAAATGTAAATAAGCTATATAGCTATAAGGGACTAAGCAGAGAAGAAAAGCAAAAAGCAGATAAGGAATTAATAGAGCTTGCAGAAAGATTTCAAAAAGAAGGAAGAGAAAATAACAAGATTAGTATGTATGTATCAAATGATAATATAGCAGTATTTTTTGGAGCAATTAGAGCAGTAACTACAATAATTAAGATACTAATCTATGGATTCATAACTCTAATAATACTAATATCAATATCAAATGTATTTAATACAATATCTACAAATATAATATTAAGACAAAGAGAGTTTGCAAATCTTAAATCAATTGGTATGACTAAAAAGCAAATGAGAAAAATGCTAGATTTTGAATCAATATTATATGGAAGCAAGGTAATAATATATGGAATATTAGTATCATACTTACTTATGAAACTTTTAAAATATATGTTAAGAGCAAATGCAACAGTTGATGTAAGCATTAGTTTAAAAAGTATAATCTATGTTGTAGTAGGTGTGCTTGTAATAATCTTTACTACAATGAGATATGCAAGAACTAAGATAGATGATATGAATATAATAGATGTAATAAAAAAAGGATCAATGTAATATGTATTATATATATATGCTAAGATGCAAAGATAATTCCATATATACAGGAATTACAACTAATTTAGATAGAAGAATGGAAGAACATTTTAATAAAGATAAGAAAGCGGCAAAATATACTAAAAGAGTAGGAGCACTAAAGCTTGAAAAAAGCTTTAAAACAGATAATAGAAAAAATGCATCAAAGCTAGAGTGGCATATTAAAAGATTAAATAAGAAACAAAAAGAAGAATTTTTATTAACAAGTGATTTTGATGTATTTAAAGGAAAAATACAAGAAGAAAATTATATATAAAAATTTAAAAAATGATATAAGCTAAAATATTGATTAATTTACATAATTATGCTATAATAATAACAGTTACATTTTGTAACATTTAATTATTAACTTATTTAGGAGGCCAGAAAAAATGACAGATGTAAATGAAAAAGGTGTAAAAAGAGTAATCGAACTAGACTTTGTAGAAAAGAAAATGACAAGCGTATCTGAAAAAAGAGAGCTACAACCAATTGAAACAATTTCAAGTAGTTATGTTGAATCTAATGGTGTATTATACAAAGACAAGTTATATTTACTTTTAAAAGACGAAAGAGGAAATATCAAATTAAAAATAATAGATATTGACTAACATTTAATAATTAAATGGAAATTAGGATGCTAATGCATCCTTTTTTCATGTATTTTTTATTTGTCTTTAATATTGAAAGAATAACTGGTATATGATATTTTATATTTATGAATAATGAAGATAAAATACTTGAAAAAATGAATGAAAATAATGGTATAATAACAACTAAAGAAGTAATTGAAATGGGAATAAGTTCAAAAACTATAACAAGGCTTGTAAGGAAAGATAAGCTAAGAAAAATAACAAAAGGTATGTATGTAGACAAAGAAAATTTTAATGATCCATATTTTGAAAAATTAGTAAGATGTAGGCAGGGGATTTATTCACACGAGAGTGCTTTTTATTTATATGGATTAATTAAAGAACCAAATGTATACCAAATAACTATTCCAAGCCATTATAATACAAGAATAATAACACATGATGAGAACGAGTTTTTTTATCTTAAAAAGAATATATGTATTTATGGAATAGAAAAAATAGAAACATTAGAAAAAAATGAAGTAAATGTATATAATGTTGATAGAACAATATGTGATATATTACATGATAGTAAGAGAATAACAGAAAATAGATTAAATATGCTTTTTTCAGTATATTTAAATTATGAAAATAAAAATATTGAAAAAGCATTTGAATATGCAAAGATTTTAAATGTTGAAGATAAATTAGAATATATGTTAAAAAGAAAAGGAAAAAATGTATGAGAACACTAATATATTATTATGATAGAAAGAAAGTAGAAGCTAAAGTAATTGAAAATATTTTTAAAGGATATAGTGTAGAAAAATTATTTTCAATATATGATGTATTATATAATAGAAATAGAAGTGAAAAAGAACTTAAGAAAAAAAGAAATGAATTAATAGAATCACAAATTGACAAAAAAATTGCAGAAGAAAAAGTGAATTATCCAAATGAAGAAATACAAATTATATTTTTTGGAACAGACAAGATAGTAAGAGATAGCATAAAATATGTAAAAAACAAATATAATAATATAAAAATAAAATTAATATTTGATACATACGAAGGTTTAATATTTGATCAATTGGAAATGAAAAATTTTTCTAAAATGTTAGAACTTGCTAAAAATAATACTGTTGAAAAAATATACTTTTTTAAAAAAGGAATTGTAAAAGCATATAAAAAAATGGGATATAATGCTGGATATATAATGCAAAATTATAATGTAGATAAAGACGCTTATGAAGATAGGCTTAAAGATAGAAAATATGATTTATTAAAAAAAGAAAAAATAGTAATTGGCGCATATCCTTCATCAAATTATTGGAATAGTAATATATATAATATATACAGCGTTTCAAGCTTTTTTAAAAATGCAATTTTAAAATGTAAGATACAATCAGAAAGAGATATAGACTTTATTAAAACATATAATATAAATTCAACACCAGTAAGTTTTTCAAATGAAAATATTGATGCATTAGTTTCAAATATTATAGAAAGTGATGTTGTACTTGATTTAGATTTTACAGCAAATAATAATATAAATTTCTTGATAGCTGCATCATTTGGGATACCATGCTTGATTGGTAATAATAACGATTTATTTATTGATTTACCATTTATATATAGTGATAAAATAGTTACAAATACAGAAGATAATCCGTATGAAAATTCTGAAAAGATAAAAAATATAATAGAAAATCTAGACTTAATTGATTTAAAAGAAAAGCTAATAATATGGAAAAAAGAATATGACAAATTGCAAAAGCAAAACTTAGAAAAGGTTATAGGGGAGTAGTACTTATGAAAAAAGCGTTTAGAGAACTCAAAAAATACTTAAAAGAAAATATGAATAATGACGGATATATATACAAAAAGGTAAATAATGTATATCATAAATTAAGTGCTAAAAAATGGGAATTTCAAGAAAGTAGAAGAATAAAAAAGGAAAATAAAACAATATATTTAGCAAAATATAATAGACAAGTAGTAGCAAATGCTTGTAAGTTAATTAAAAAAACAAATTATAATTATATTGCATTATATAATCCAACATGGCTTGGTGTTGCTAACTCAACTAAAGGATTATTTGAAAGTTGTATACCACTTGAAAAGTTAAAAAATAGAAAATTAAGAAAAAAAGTATTAGATGAAATTGTTAAAAATAATAATATTGAAACAGTAATATTTTCACAAATGGTAGACGGTTGGGAAGATCTAATAAAAGAGCTTCACAGAGCGAAAAAAGAACTTAAAATAAAAGTAATATGGCATGCAAATAATTATGAAACAATATCTGATTATACATGGAATCTAAAAAAAGAATTAATAAGTATGTATAATGATGGATATGTATGTGCATTAGGATTTGTAAAAAAGACAATGGCAGAATTCTATAAAAATAGAGGATACAATGCATATTATTTTTCAAATAATGTTAACTCAAATATAAATCAAAATGAAAAAGAATATAATAAAGAAGAAAAAAGAAAAGAAGAATATAAAGAAGAAGACAAAAACAAAGATAAAGAAATAAAAATTGGATTATATAATGCTCATAGTAGAGAAATAAAAAATATATTTACTCAAATGTTAGCAACTAAATTTTTTGAAAATGCTGTTGTAGATATTGTTCCATCTAGTGAGCAAATTGAAGATTATGCAAAAATAAATAATATGAAATATACAAATGTATCATATTTCATACCAACAGATGAATTAATGGAAAGAATAAAACAAAATGACATAAATGTATATGCTACATTTACAGAATGTGCACCAATGTTTCCTATGGAAAGCTTTGAATCAGGTGTTCCATGTATTATTGGCAATAATAATGACTATTTTAAAGGTAGTAAATTAAGAGATTATGTATGTGTAAATAGAGAAGATGATCCATTTGAAATATATAATAAGATAAAAGAAGTTTTAGAAAATAAAGAAGAAGTTATGGAATTATATAAAAAATGGAAAACTAATTTTAATATAGAAAATGAAAAGTTAGTTAAGGAATTTATTAATTCTTAAATTATAATAGGAAAAATAATAAAAATAAAAGAGTGAATAAATATATAATATATGAAATAGAGGTGTGTATGGGTAAAATGGAAAATGCAGTGTTGTTTTCATTATCAGCAAGTAAACAATTAAGTGAAAAAATTGCAAAAAAGTTAGGTAAAAAATTAGGAGATATAACTATAAAACATTTTGCAGATGGAGAAATAATCGTAGAATTAGAAGAATCAGTAAGACATAAAGATGTATATTTAATACAATCAACATCAAACCCTGTTTCTAATAATTTAATGGAATTATTAATAGCAATAGATGCATGTAAAAGAGCATCAGCAGAAACAATAAATGTAATTGTTCCATATTTTGGCTATGCAAGACAAGATAGAAAAGCAAGACCTAGACAACCAATTACTGCAGGACTTGTAGCGAACTTAATTGAAGCTGCAGGCGCTACATCAGTTACAACAGTTCAAATTCACTCAAGACAAACAATTGGATTTTTTGATATTCCAGCAGATGACTTAGAAGTAATTGGAATATTATCAACATATTTTAAAAGAAAAAAATTAAAAGATTTAGTAGTAGTTTCACCAGATCATGGTGGAGTTAAAAGAGCAAGAGACATGGCAGAAATATTAGGATGCCCAATTGCTATAATTGATAAAAGAAGATTAAAAGCAAATGAAGCAGAAGCAATGAATTTAATAGGTAATGTAGAAGAAAAGAATGTAATAATAGTAGATGATATGGTAGATACAGCAGGAACTATAGTTTCTGGAGTAAAAATGTTAAAAGAAAATGGAGCAAAAGATATCTATGTTGCAGTAGGACACCCAGTTTTATCAGGACCTGCAATTAAAAGAATAGAAAATGCAGATATTAAAAAGTTTATATGTACAGATACAATTGAGTTACCTGAAGAAAAACAAATAGATAAAATAGAAGTTGTAACAGTTTCTAAAATGCTTGCAGATATAATTGAAGGGCAAATAATGGGTAATAGTGTAAATGAAATATTATTAAAATATAGGAAAAGAGATTTTATTGAAAAATAATAATAAAATACATAAGTTTAATAAAAAGGAAGTGCAAATTAGCACTTCTTTTTAATTGAAAAAATACTTTACATAACTATAGCAAAATAATAAAAAATATGGTATAATATATAATATATGGCGTATGCTATATAGTTAATATCTTTTTAAATGATTATTTAAAAAGGATGAAAAGTAGTGTGGTATTTATCGAAGTGATTTAAGGAGTTGAATTGAAGAATTGTGAATGTAGAATTAAAAAATAGTTAAAACCTAATTAATATAGTTTGCTTTAAAAAATTATATAATTATGTTATAATTTTTTTTACAAACTTATATTAAATCCAGTAATTATTTTTAAAGGATGTAAGAACATTAAAGGTATTATGGCAGAGTGTAGAAGCATAAAAAAGGAGAAGAGTATAATGACTAGGAATAATGACAACAGTTTCTTAAATAGTGTAAAACTTACAAAAGAAGTTTTCACAGACAACCAATCTAGGTGGATTAAAAGACAAAATTTTACAAAAAAGCAAACATTAATGATTTATAGTAAGTATGCAAGTGATTTTCTTAATTACAAGGCAATATTTCCAAATCTTTCTGTACCATTTAAAGATGAAACAAAATGGCTAAATATTGTTAAAGAAATTATTAAAAATTGTGAAAATGAAGAAGCAAAAGAAGCAATAATTCAAACAGTTGAAGAAGAATGCGAAATAGAGATTAAAAACTTTATGGAAAAAGAAGGATTAATAGGGCTAAATAGCTTAAAAACTACTCTTGCTAATGCTTGTAGATTAATATATATAGCAGAGGTATTTGGTTATGTTAGAAGGCCTGAGGTAAGACTAGACAAGATTATTGATAATATAGCTGAAAAATATTAAGGAGTATATTATGTTTGTTTCAGGATTAATTAACCTTTTAACATTTTTAGTAGCTACTTGGATATATATGATAGTAGCAACTATTGCAATACTATTTGCTAGATTTTGTTTAAAAAATTTTAAAATTCAATATGACAAAATTAAAGGAGTAGTATTATTTAATTATATGCTTCCATTTGTATATACAATTAGTATGTTAATTGCAGGAGCTCTTACAAGATCAAAAATTCTTATAAGGGTGACACAAATGTCAATAATTATTTGGGTAGCTACAATTTTATTTGCATATTGGAAACAAACTGATAAAATTTAGTAATAGTATAAAAAGCAAAAGGATAAAATAAAATATTACAAGATAAAATACCAATAATGTTAGAGGTGCTAAATGGTGCCTCTTTTGTTATGGTAAATAAATAGTCACTTGAAAAAGCATTTTAGAAAATATAATATTAAATAGTATAATGTAACAATAATGTATAATAATATAACATATAATTTATGTTGTGTTAATATATAATTAAGTACAATGTATTAACTTAAAATATACGAGGAGCAATATGATTGAATTTAAAAATGTAGTAAAAGAATATGACTCTGGAGTAACAGGAATAAAAAATGCAAATTTTAATATAAAAGATGGTGATTTTGTGTTTTTAGTTGGCTCTTCAGGTTCTGGAAAGTCTACATTAATAAAAATGATGCTAAAAGAAATTGATCCAACAAAAGGTGATATTATAATTGATGGTAAAAATATAACAAAATTAAAAAGAAGAGATATTCCATATTTAAGAAGAAGTATGGGAGTTGTATTTCAAGATTTTAGATTGATTAATGAAAAAACAGTATATGAAAATATAGCTTTTGCAATGTATATGATTGGAGCTACACAATCTAAAATTAAGAGACAAGTACCAATGGTATTATCATTAGTTGGGTTATCTGAAAAAGCAAATCAAAAACCAAATGAATTATCTGGTGGAGAGCAACAAAGAGTTGCAATAGCAAGAGCACTTGTTAATAATCCTAAAGTAATAATTGCAGACGAGCCTACAGGAAATTTAGACCCACATACTGCATGGGATATTATGGCACTTTTAAAAGAAATAAATAAAAGAGGAACAACTGTAGTTATGGCAACGCACGCATATGACATAGTAGATGTTATGAATGAAAGAGTAGTTGAAGTGTCAGATGGTGTAATAATAAGAGATGATGAAAGAGGTACATATAGCTGTGAGATTTAATTATTATTTAAAAGAAGGATTTTCAAATCTTTTTAAAAACAAGAAGTCAACTCTTGCTTCAATGATTACAATGATGTCAACACTTATAATTTTAGGTATATTCTTACTATTTAGCATGAATATAGGGGATGCAATAAAGGCATTAAAACAAAATCAAGGAATGCACGTATTTATATTAGTTGAAACAAAAGAAGATAGAATTAAAGAAATAGGCGATGAGATTAAAAAAATTGACTATGTAAATAGTGTAACTTTTAAGTCTAGAGAAGAAGGACTAAAAGATTTAAAAAAGCAATTTAAAGATAGCCCAGCACTTACAGAGGGAATAGACAATCCTGAGTTTTTACCTGATTCATACATAGTAAAATTAACTGATATAACTAAGGCATCTGAAGTAAAAGGTAAGATAGAAAAAATAAAAGACGTAGAAGAAGTTAAAGATCAACAAACAATTGTAAATACATTAATAGGTATATCTAAGATGGGTAGTACAATAGGAGTTGTTTTAACTGCAGTATTAGTAATTGTATCAGTACTAATAATATCAAATACAATAAGACTTACTGTTGCTTCAAGAAGAAGAGAAATATCTATTATGAAATATGTAGGGGCAACAGATGGATTCATAAAAACACCTTTTGTAATAGAAGGAGCTTTTATAGGACTTATAGCAAGTTTTATTGCAATTATAATATTAGGAATAATGTATGAAGCGTTAATTGCAAATGTAGCAAGCACAATAACTGGAGTGTCTATGGCAACAGGTGGAGAAGGTGATACAATTTCAATATCATTATTACCATATAAAAATATAGTAGGACAAATCCTATTAATATTTATGATAATATCAATTGGTCTTGGAGTTATAGCAAGTAGCATATCCATGAAAAAATATTTGGAGGTTTAATCTAAAATGGAAAATTCCAAAGAGAAAATAGTATCAATACTATTAATAATATCGATTATATTAACTATAATAATGCCAATTTCATATGCAGAAAGCTTAAATGAAAAAAAGCAAAAAGTTAATAATGAGATAAAAAATAATGAAAATAAGGTTAATAAAATTAAAACAGAAGTAAATAATATTTCTAAGGATCTTAAAAATATAATAAATCAGATATCAACAAAAGAAGAAGAAATTAATAATTTACAAGTAGAGGCTGGAGATCTTTCTAAAGAAGTTGAAAAAATGGAAGCAGAAGTAAATAACTTAAAAAAGAAACAAGAAGAAAAACAAAAATTACTTAAAAAAAGAATGAAAGCAATATATATGAATGGATCAGTATCATATTTAGAATTACTTGCAAATTCTGAAGATCTTACAACCCTAATATCTAACTATAATATGATATCACAAATAAATGAAGTGGATAATAAGTTAATTAATCAAACAGAAAATGAAAGACAGAAAATTGATGCTACATCTTCTGAAATACAGGTTAAAAAGAAAATAGTAGAAGAAAAGAAAAACGCAATAGAAAAAGCAAAACAAGAAAATGAAAATTTAAAAAAGCAAAAAGAAGAAAAAGTACAAACTTTAGGTGAAGAAGAAAAGAAAACAGTAGCTAAATTAGATGATTTAAAAAGAGAACAAGCTGCCATTTCAAATGAAATAATGGAATATGAAAGAAGAAAGCAAGCTGCAATAAGAGCAGCAAGAGCTGGAAATTCTAGCGGTGGTAAAACTGAATATATTGAGCACTATGTAGGTGGTAGATTTGGTTGGCCAGTACCAGGAAATTATGGAATAACTACTCCATATGGAAAAGGTGGTAAATATTGGTCAAGTGGTTATCATACAGGTGTTGACTTTGCATCACCAGCTGGTACTCCAATATATGCTGCAAATGATGGAATAGTAGTTTCAGCAGTACACAGTGGCGCATATGGAAAGCATGTAATAATAGACCATGGTGGAGGATTATATACATTATATGCACATGGTAGTGCACTATTAGTATCAGCAGGTCAAAGAGTAAAAAGAGGAGAACAAATAGCAAAAGTAGGACAAACAGGTAATGCATATGGAAACCATTTACATTTTGAAGTAAGAAAGGGTGGAGCAAGATACGCAAATCATGTTAATCCAATGCCATATTTAAGATAATACACTAGAAAATAGTATGAAAATGTATTATAATGATTATAATATAATTTAAAATCTAATAAGAAAAAGTAAGGTTATGAAAAAAAGTAGTATAGAAAAAAATATTAATAATAATATATATAAAAGTATATGTATAGTTATTATAGCTATACTACTTTTTATATGTTTAATATATGTAAAAAAAATCTCAGGCATAGATAGATATATAGGAGAAAATATTGAAAAAGATGTAAATATAAATAAATATAATCAAAAACAAAATAATGATTTAGAAAAGAAAAGAGAAGAAATTAACAAATCTCTTTCAAAGAATGTATATAATTCTTTGAAAGTTAAACAAGATATGTCTAATACTTTTAGAGAAGTTATGGAGCTTCAAAACCAAATAACAATAAATGATGCTCAGATACAAGGATTAATAGAACAAATTAATATATTAAATCAATATATAGCAAATACCAAAAAAGTTATAAAAACACTAGAAAGTCAAAAAAATGCAAGAGAAGATATGGCTAAAAAAAGACTTAAAACAATATATATGAATGGTGAAAATAAAAAACTAGAAGTACTACTTTCATCTAAAGGAATATTAGATTTCTTTTCTAACTACTATATGATACAAGAAATAAATGAGCTAGATAATAATATAATTCTAAATGTTGCAAGAAACAGACAGATAATTAGAAAAGCAGAAGATAACCAAGTTATGTATGAAAAGCAATTATTAGAAAAAGGACAACAATTACAAAAAATAAAACAAAGTAATCAAAATTATATTGTACTTAAAAACGCTAAATTAAGTACATTAACAGAAGAAGAAAAACAACTTGCAAATAATATTGAAACTCTAGAAAAAGAAAGGCTTTCAATAGAGGCAGAAATTTCAAGAGAAGCAATGATACTTCCAAGTATTGGTGCATATGTAGGAGGAGTTTTTGCATGGCCTGTACCTTCTTGTAATTCATTAAAATGGATAACTGCAAGATATGGTGAAGGATGGAATTCTGGATACCCAGGTCCTAATCATTCTGGAGTAGATATTGCAATACCTTCTTCAGAAGTTGGAAGACATGTGGCAGTTGCGGCACAAGATGGTAGAGTAATAGTTGCAGTAGGAGATAAAAAGGGGAGCAGGAGAAGCTATGGTAATTATATAGTGATAGACCATGGTGGCGGAATATATACATTATATGGACATGCTGACTCTATTATGGTACAAAGAGGGCAATATGTTAAAAAAGGCGAACCAATAATGTTTGTAGGAAGCACTGGAAACTCTACAGGACCACATCTACATTTTGAAGTACGTATTGGTGGACCTAATTATTCTAACAAGAAGGACCCATTACCTTTCATAACAAATCAAAAAAGCCCTGAAACATATATACAAAATAATACAAATGATAATGTGATAAATCAAAATACACAAAATAATACAAAAAATATACAAAATAATAATACAGTAGGTAAATCAAATAGTATTAATTTGAATTAGGTGAAGAGGAAAAAATGCAAGATAATAATACAATAAAAAGTATAAACAAAGATAGCAATGAAAGACTTAGAAAAAATGCAAAATATTATGATGACGTATTTAGCAAGTTTGATGAAGATAATATAATAGAAGAACAAAATAATATTAATATGAGAAATAATAACTATAATAATATTGTAAATAATAATAATAATATAACTAATAGTTTTAATTCTAATAGCAACAATAGTTCATATAATAGGTTAAGACAAAATGTACAATTTGAAGAAGACATACCAACTATTAGTGTACACAACAAGAAAAAAAAGAACCTTAAATGGGATATGACACCACTTGATTTAATAATATATATTTTTATTTTAGTAATGTTCATATTTTCTGTAATTATGATAATATCTTCAAGATAATAAAAAGTAAAAAATATATAAGTAAAACAAAATAAAACAATAAATAATAAGAGTACCAAATTATTTGGTACTTTTTTTATTAAAATTTTAATAAAAATAGGTATATAGCTTGATTTTTCGGGGGGGTAGATATTATTTAGTTAAGTTAATAAAAATATATAATATAGGTATATATAGAAAAGGAATAAAAATGAAAGAAAAAATAACAAAAGAAAGAAATAAAAATAGTAGATATATAATTATGCTATTAGTGTTTTCTTTAATTGCTTGCTTTTTTGCATTTAATAAAAATAGTGTAAATACAAATATAACAAAAAATATTAAAAATAAAGCGGGTGTTAAATCAAATAGTATAGTTAAAAGTGCAGATGTAGCTATAGTAGATGGTACAGGGCCATTTGAAGATAATAATAATCCAGGTAATGATTCAAATGATCATAATAATATAGTAAGAGCAAATGACTCTCTTATATATGTAATACAACCATTTACTGAGTTAATAGATAAAAATAATAAACAATATGGAAATATTGTAATTGAAGGAAAACTTCCAAAACAAAGATTAATTTTTTGGCATAAGGAAGAAAATAATAAGTTTGCAGGAGAAAATATAACATATACAGAAGATAGCAACAACTATTATTTTACATATAAGAAAGACTACAACGAGCTATTAGGTGGTAAAGAAGGTGGAGCTTCTGTTAATTTTCCTTTTCAAGTATTAGTATCAGGAGCAAGAAATGGTACAAAGATTAATCCTACTTTTACTATATATATGGAGGGTAATGAGCAATCTAAAAAGCAAGTTATTACTCCAAAAGAGGTAGTAGTTAGTTCTGAACCTAGATATGAGATGAATATTGAAAAAAGTCAATATGTTAGCAATTATAAAATGGTATATAAGGGTAAAGAAGGTACAGCTCAAAATTATGCTATATATATAAAATTAAAAAATCCTAAAGATAAAAAGGGACTAAAAGGAATAGAATATCCACAAGGTGACTTTTTAGGTGATTTAACATTTAAATCAACATTTTCTACAGGGTTTATTTTACAAGAATTGTCTGAATATAATAAGAAAAAAACAGATATAACAGAAGAATATACTCCAAAAATATTACAATACAAGTTAAATTATTCTGAAGATTTTGGACTTGAAAAAATAAAAGAAAATGCAAAAGAAGAATATAGCAAGT
>QWCE01002590.1_pt1 | contig 22148 bp, 17 predicted proteins | sample 1972531 | NCBI WGS metagenome assembly QWCE01 (sample SAMN09866716, study PRJNA288562) | Human gut metagenome isolate term4_stool, whole genome shotgun sequencing... | reverse complement strand
CAAATTAAAACTAAACGGTCTGAGCCCTGTACAGTACAGGATTCAGACCGTTGGAGCTGCTTAATTCAATTTTTGTCTAACTTTTGGGATTCATTTCAGACCGCCAGCGGGGATTTTTCATTCTCGTGATTACCACAGGGTCTCGTCGGTTTCGTCCGCGCCGACGGTCGCAGCCGCCTTGGCGCGGCGGAACATGCTCTCGACCACCGCGCAGTACTTATCGGCCAAGCAGACGATGACCGCCTCGCGGCAGGTGGGCACATGCCGGAAGGTCAGCGGCCACATGTGGCTCTGGATGATGTTCTGCTCCTTCTTGGTGATCTGGAAGTAGCGCTTCGCGTTCACACAAGCGGAACCGGGGTGGGAAAAGCCGTGCATCTCGAACAGGCGGCGCAGCCCGTGGAAGCTGCTGGTCTTGTGCCAATCATACAGATAGAAGTCATGCAGGAAGCCGCCCACCGCCAGCGCCGTCTCATCCGCGCCCAGATGAAAGCGGCGGTTGATCCAAAAGCTGACCAGCACCACATTCTTGCAGTGCTGATAGGTGGTCACATCGCCGTGCTGGATGAACTCCCGCATTTCCTGCACCTTGGGGTGTTGGTCGTATTTTTCGAGGATGGCGTAAAGCTGCTCCCGTTCGATCTGAGAAAGCTGCATCGCTTGGGTTCCCTTTCCTTATTCCAAAAATATCAAGAACGAAGCTGCACCGGGTTTGAGCTGCCGAAGTTTTCGGCCACGGTGGGGGTCGAGCGCTTCAGGCTCATATCCACGAGGTACTGCTTGCTGCCGTCGCCCATAGCATCCAGCTCTGCCAGCTTTGCGTTGGCGGACTCCACATCCGGATACCACTGAATCAGGAAGAAGTTCTCCTCTTCCACACCGTAATAGAGCCACTGACCGTCCGCGCGAAGCAGATCGTCCAGATGATCCACCTCTTCGCCGTCCGGCAAACCGAGGCCCTCTTCGGCGTAGAGGTTTTCCGGCTCCACCTGAAGCACCTCGATCACCTGAATGGCGCTCTGAAGATATTCGTCCTGCGAGATGCTCTTGTCGGAGAGCTCCCAGCCGGTCAGAAAGGCCTGCATCAGCAGGTCCTTGACCGAAATTTCCGGCCGCATTGCCATATGTATTCCCTCTTCTCTTCCGGGGGTGTGCCCCGGCGTTCGTTTTCGCTGAACCAGTATACGCTAATTTTTGTTGCAGGTCAACTATTTTTTCATGAAATTTTTGTAGACACGCACAAAACCATTTTATGCCAGACGAAAATCGAAGGTGTCGTTCAGCCACTCCACAGCCAGCTGCACCCAGTGGGCGCGGTGGGCGCTGGCAGCATCGACCTCGGCGGTGGAGATGCTGGTGCCGTGGACGCCCTTTTCGAACAGATGTACTTCGCAGGGGACGCGGTTCTTCCGCAGCGCTGCGAGCAGCAGCAGAGTGTTCTCCACGGGAACGGTGGCGTCCTCCATCGTGTGCCAGACAAAGACGGGCGGGGTGTCCGGGGTGATCTTATCTTCCAGCGTGAATTTCTGGTGGTCCGCCGGGTCCTCGCTGCCGGACAGCCGAACAAAGCTGCCCCGGTGGGCGTGCTCTCCCGCCGTGACCACCGGGTAAGCCAGCAGCACCGCATTGGGCCGCTGCTGGGCCGCCGCCTCACCGCCGGGCAGGTCCAGCACAGCCCCGGACAGGGCCAGATGCCCGCCCGCCGAAAAGCCGCAGACTGCGATCTGTTCCGGCAGGACGCCCCACGCCTCCGCATGTTCCCGCAGCAGCGCAAGCGCCGCGCTGAGCTGGCGCAGCGGCTGGTAATTCCGTGCGCCCTCGCCGACGCTGTAGGTCAGCACGGCGGCGTGGTACCCTGCTGCCGCAAACTGCAAAGCCACCGGGTCCGCCTCGCGGGCGCTGACATGCTCGTACCCGCCGCCCGGCACCACCAGCACCAGCGGCCGCCGCAGCGCGTTCGGCATCGCCGGGGCCGGGGTGCGCAGATATACGTCCAGCTCTCCCCCGCCGGGGAGAGGGTAAATCTTAAACTGCATTGGGGTCATCCTTTCCGGTTTGGTTTCCGAATCATTATAATGAGTTTGCGGGGGAATGTAAAGGCAGCAGTTGACAAACCACGCTGCGTCGCATATAATAGAGGTGGACAAAGTTTACCGCTGACCAATATGCGGTATAAAAATGGTTGGGTCGTAAGTTTTACCGCTGACCGGTATGCGGTATAAAAATAGTCGGGTCGTAAGTTGATACCCCTGCCAGTTCGGTGGGGGTATTCTTGTACCTGCTGTAAATGAGGATCACGATGAAAAAAACCGGATTCTATATCATCAAAGATGATTTTTTCGCTGAGGTGAACGATCCCTATCTGAAGGGAAACAAAGAACAAAATCGCCCCCATTACTATTGCTTTGAGGATTCTGAAAACGGGATTTATTGGATGATCCCGCTTTCCAGCCGGATCGATAAATATCAGCGCATCATCGATAAGCGATTGGCGGCCGGAAAGCCTTGTGATACGCTCTATATCGTGGAATTGGACAACAACCGCAAAAATGCTTTCCTGATTCAAGATATTTTTCCGATCACCGCAGATTACATTAAGCGCGAATACACGATTGCCGGAAATCCCATGATGCTGACCAGCGAGCATGTTGCACGGGAAATCGAAAAGCGTGCCCGGCGCGTTGTCGGTTTGCTCAAACGCGGCATCAAGTTCACGCCAACGCAGCCTGATATTGCTGCGATCTTAGCATTTTTGAAGGCACGGCAGGATTCCTAACTTCCAACTCCGTGCAGTTTCACCGAACGCGCACAGCGTCCGGTGATTTTTGTTTTCGAAACATTTCTGAACTTTTTATGAAACCCCTTGATTTTTGGTGTGAAGCGGTGTATATTAGCACTCGAAAGTTATGAGTGCTAAGCAGTCATCCCAAAGCTCCGGCTCCTTGGCGCCAAATCTGAACAAAAGAGGTTTTGCATTATGGCGAAAAAAGAATTTCAGGCGGAAAGCAAAAAGCTGATGGATATGATGATCAACTCCATCTATACCAATAAGGAAATTTTCCTGCGGGAGCTGATCTCCAACGCTTCGGACGCCATCGACAAACTGTACTATAAGAGCCTGACCGACACTTCCGTCGGCATGAACAAAGGCGATTTCCGCATCCTGCTCACCCGTGATAAGGACAACCGCACCCTGACCATCTCCGATAACGGCATCGGCATGACCAAGGAGGAGCTGGAATCCAATCTCGGCACCATCGCCCACTCCGGTTCGCTGGACTTCAAGAAGGAGAACAAGGACGAGAACATCGACATCATCGGCCAGTTCGGCGTCGGCTTCTACTCCGCTTTCATGGTGGCCGACAAGGTCACCGTCATCTCCAAAGCCTATGGCTCCGACGAGGCTTGGCAGTGGGAGTCCAGCGGTGCTGACGGCTACGAGCTGAACCCCATCGAGAAGGACACCGCGGGCACCGAGATCATCCTGCACATCAAGCCCAGCACCGACACCGACAACTACGAGAACTTCCTCGACGAATATGGTATCGTGGCCATCGTCAAGAAGTACAGCGACTATGTGCGTTATCCCATCCAGATGGAGCGCGAGAAGAGCCGCCAGAAGCCCGAACCGGATCCCAAGCCCGACGATTACAAGCCGGAGTGGGAGACCTACACCGAGTTGGAGACCCTGAACAGCATGGTGCCCATCTGGAAGAAGCAGAAGAGCGAAGTCACCGACGAGGAGTACGCCAACTTCTACAAGGACAAGTTCAACGATTACTCCGACCCCGCCCGCGTCATCGTCAGCCGCACCGAGGGCACCGCAAACTACAACGCCCTGCTCTTCGTGCCCAGCCACCGTCCCTACGACTTCTATACCAAGGATTACGAAAAGGGTCTGGCCCTGTATGCCTCCGGCGTGCTCATCATGGAAAAGTGCGGCGACCTGCTGCCCGATTACTTCAGCTTCGTCAAGGGCGTCGTGGACAGTCAGGACCTGAGCCTGAACATCAGCCGTGAGATGCTCCAGAAGGACAACCAACTCAAGCTGATCCACAACGCACTGGAAAAGAAGATCAAGAACGAACTCCACGCCATGCTGGCCAATGACCGTGAGAAATACGAGACCTTCTGGAAGGAGTTCGGCCGCCAGATCAAGTTCGGCGCTTACTCCGATTACGGGATGCACGCCGAGCTGCTGCGCGATCTGCTGCTGTTCTGGTCCGCCAAGGAGCAGAAGATGGTCACCCTGCAGGAATACGTGGACAAGATGCCCGCTGAGCAGAAGTACATCTACTTTGCCGCCGGCGACTCCACCGACCGTCTGGCAAAGCTGCCCGCCGCCGAGCTGGTCATGGACAAGGGCTACGATGTCCTGCTGCTGACCGAAGATGTGGACGAGTTCTGCCTCCAGATCATGCGCACCTATCCCCGCAAGGATGCCGAGGGCAAGGACGGCACCGTGGAGTTCAAGAACGTCAACAGCGGCGACCTTGGCCTTGAGACCGAGGACGAGAAGAAGGCCGCCGAGGATGCCACCGCCGAGAACAAGCCCCTGTTCGACGCCATGAAGGACGCACTGGACGGCAAGGTCAAGGAGGTCAAGGTCTCCACCCGCCTGAAGGAGCACCCGGTCTGCCTGTCTTCCGACGGCCCCCTCTCCATCGAGATGGAGAAGGTCCTCTCCAAGCAGCCCGGCAGCGAGGGCGTCAAGAGCGACAAGGTGCTGGAACTGAACATCAACCACCCCGTCTTCGCGGTGCTGAAAGCCGCGCAGGAAGCGGGCGACACCGACAAGGTGAAAAAGTACAGCGCCCTGCTCTACGCACAGGCTCAGCTCATTGAGGGGCTGCCCGTGGATGATCCTGCCGCCTATGCTGAAGCTGTTTGCAGCCTGATGAAATAAGGCTTTTACTCCCCTATTTGCTCCCAAAGAAAATATCTCTTAACAAAAGAGCCGCGTTCCGCTATAATAAAGTGGAACACGGTTCTTTTTATTTAGGAGGATTTTGCCCCATGGAGCCAAGACGCAGCAAACATTATCTCGCCCGCATCCCCACCATCGCCCTTCTGGTGCTTTTCGCCATGTCGCCGGAACTGAGCATCCTGTTCTTCATCCTGCGCGCCATCGATCGGGACGCGCTGAAAAAAGAGCAGGAAAACGCCGACTACGACAGCGATTTCCGGGCCGAGGACACCCGCGCGGACCAGAGCGCCCGCCCCGTCGGCTGCGACGACGAGACCGTTTACGGCCACGACATCCCCACCGCCGAGCAGAAGAACGCGAAAAAGTGGCACAAGAATCTGACCACCCTCTGCACGGTGTTCGGTGCCATCTTCCTTGTGGTAGGCCTTGCCGGGCTGGGGGACATCATCGACTTGTGGGGCTACTGGTTCGACTGGGGCGAGTTCATCACAGCGCTGACCCAGATCCTCGGCGGCGGCGCGGCGCTGGGCATGGGGCTGCGGATGCGCAATGTCTGCAAGCTGGAACGCAAACTGGATAAGATCGTCGGTGACCGGAGCAGTATCCCGCTGGACGAGCTCTTTGCCGCAGCGGGCATCGACTCCGCCAAGGGCATCTCGGTGGTGGAGCGGGCCATCGACCACGGCTATTTCGGAGCCGATGCCTACATCGACCACCGCACCGGCACCCTCATCGTGCGGGGCGCGGCACCCCAGCCGCCCCAGACAGAGGAAGAACCCAAGGCGGAGCCCGCCCCGGAGGACCTCTATGCTTCCCTGCAAGCCCAGCTCCGGAAGGCCAACGAGGCCATCCCCGATCCGGTGATGACGGCTAAGATCTCCCGCTTGGAGGAGGTCAGCGCCCGCATCTTTGCGCTGGCGAAGAAGGACCCCGGCAAAAAGGCCCAGCTGCAAAAGTTCATGGACTACTATCTGCCCACGGCCCTCAAGCTGCTGAACACCTACGCCCAGCTCTCGGCGCAGGATGTGCAGGGCGAGAACATCTCCGAGGCCAAGCAGAGCATCGAGCGCTCCATGGACCTGCTGATCACGGCTTTCGAAAACCAGTTGGACAAGCTGTTCCAGTCCGACGCGCTGGACATCTCCGCCGATGTGGCCGCGCTGGAGGGGATGCTCAACCTCGACGGGTTGGCCGCCAGCGATTTCAAGCCCGGAAACGCAAGTTAAGGCTTCATCGAGAGGCAACAATAATACATGGTCTTTTCCGCAGAGATTCTTTATTATTAGGGTAAGAAAAACCGGAGCAGCGCTTGCCCCGGTTTGGGAATATTGATCGCTCAGAGGAGGAACTTCACCATGATGAGATCCGTTTCTGTCTGGAAGCAGGAGCTGGCCGACGGCACCCACACCAGCCGTCTGGCTGCGCTGTACTGCTGCGCCCCCGAACAAACGCCCACACAGGCTGCCCGCTATGCCGCCGTGCTGGACGGGCTGGAAACCACCTTTGGCTCCCACACCGAGGCCGGGCTGTACAGTGCCCCCGGCCGCACCGAGATCGGCGGCAACCACACCGACCACCAGCACGGCCGGGTGCTGGCGGGCAGCGTCAACATTGATATGATCGCTGCTGCCGCCCCCAACAGCCTGAACCAGCTCCGCGTCCAGAGCGAGGGGTACGACCTGTGCGTCATCGATCTTTCGAACCTTGCCGCCCGCAAGGAGGAAGAGAACACCACCATGGCCCTGCTGCGCGGCGAGTGCGAAGCCTTCCGCCAGCGGGGAGCCAAGCTCTCCGGCCTTGACGTGTACATCTCCTCCAACGTGCCCAAGGGCAGCGGCGTCTCGTCCTCGGCGGCGTTCGAGGTGCTGATCGGCGTCATCCTCAACGACTGCTTCATGGCCGAAAAGGTCTCCCCCATCGCCATCGCGCAGATCGGCCAGTGGGCAGAGAATGTTTACTTCGGCAAACCCTGCGGCTTGATGGACCAGATGGCCTCCAGCGTCGGCAACATTATCACCATTGACTTTGCGGACCCGGCCCACCCCGCCGTCGAGCCGGTGCAGGTCGATTTCTCCAAGGCGGGCCTCGCGCTCTGCATTCTGGATTCCGGTGCCGACCACGCCGACCTGACCGACGAGTATGCCGCCATCCCCAGCGAGTGCCGCGCCGTGGCTGCTGTCTGCGGCGGCGAGGTGCTGCGGGATGTTCCCTTTGAGACCTTCCTCGCAAAGCTCCCGGAGTGCCGCAAGCAGTGCGGCGATCGCGCCGTGCTCCGCGCCTTCCACATCTACGCCGACAACGAGCGGGTGGCAAAACAGGTGGCCGCCCTCCGCGCGGACAATTTCGACACCTTCCTGCAGCTGGTCACTGAGTCCGGCCTGAGCAGCTGGGAGTACCTGCAGAACGTCATCCCCGCCGGGTACAAGGAGCATCAGGAGGTGGCCGTGACCATCGCCGCCGCCAAGCACTTCCTGCGCGGCAAGGGTGCCGTCCGCGTCCACGGCGGCGGTTTTGCGGGCACCGTACAGGCCTTTGTGCCGGTGGAAGAGCTGGCCCAGTTCAAGGAGCAGATGGAAGCCATCCTCGGCGCGGGCCGCTGCCATGTCCTCTCCATCCGCCCGGAAGGAGGCGCTGTTCTGTGATCTCCACTGCCATCCAACAGCTCGTCAATTACGGTCTGGACACCGGCCTCATCCTGCCGGACGATGAGATCTACATCCGCAACCAGCTGCTCATGACCATGCAGCTGGACAGCTTCACCGAGCCGGAGGGCGAGGTTTGCTACACCGACCTCGAAGCCATCCTGAAAACGCTGGTGGACGATGCGGTGGCCCGCGGCGTGTGCGAGGACAACTCCACCGCCCGCGACCTCTTCGACACCAAGCTCATGGGCGTGCTGACCCCGCGTCCCTCCATCGTCCGCGCCAACTTTGAGGAGCGGTACGAGACCGAAGGTCCCGAAGCGGCAACCAACTGGTTCTACAAGTTCAGTCAGGACACCGATTACATCCGCCGCTACCGCATCAAGCGGGATCTGAAGTGGGTCACCAAGACCCCCTACGGCGATCTGGATATCACCATCAACCTTTCCAAGCCGGAAAAAGATCCCAAGGCTATTGCCGCCGCTAAGCTGGCCCCCCAGAGCGCCTACCCCAAGTGCCAGCTCTGCGTGGAGAACGAGGGCTATGCGGGCCGGATGAACCACCCCGCCCGTGAGAACCACCGCATCATCCCGCTGACCATCAACGACAGCGCGTGGAATCTGCAGTACAGCCCCTATGTCTACTACAACGAGCACTGCATCGTCTTCAACAACCAGCACACCCCCATGAAGATCGAGCGGGCCACTTTCCGCAAGCTGCTGGACTTCGTGGCCCTCTTCCCCCACTATTTCGTGGGCAGCAACGCGGACCTGCCCATCGTAGGCGGCTCCATCCTGAGCCACGACCACTTCCAAGGCGGCCACTACGAGTTCGCCATGGCGAAGGCCCCCATGGAAAAGGCATGGGTCTTCCCCGGCTATGAGGATGTGGAAGCAGGCATCGTCCACTGGCCCATGAGCTGCATCCGCCTGACCTGCGGGGACGACAAGCGCCTTGTGGACTTGGCGGACAAGATCCTGACCGCATGGCGCGGCTACACCGACGAGAGCTGCTTTCTCTTCGCCGAGACCGATAGTGAGCCCCACAACACCATCACCCCCATCGCCCGGATGCGGGACGGCAGGTTCCAGCTCGACCTCGTGCTCCGCAACAACATCACCACCCCGGAGCACCCGCTGGGCGTCTACCACCCCCACGCCAAGCTCCACCACATCAAGAAAGAGAACATCGGCCTCATCGAGGTCATGGGTCTGGCCGTTCTGCCCAGCCGCCTGAAGCAGGAGCTGTTTGATCTGGCCGACGCACTGGTGGCCCGCGTACCCACCGCCGAGTATCCCGAAGCGTTGCAGAAGCACGCCGCATGGGCCGAGGAGATCCTTGCCAAGCACCCCGACCTGAACGGTGACAACGTCCACCTCATCCTGCAGGACGAGGTCGGCCATGTCTTCGCCGAGGTTCTGGCAGATGCCGGTGTCTATAAACTGGACGAAGCCGGACGCGCTGGCTTTGTGCGGTTCCTCGCTTCCGTAAACTAAGCTTTTTCGCAATGCAAAACCCGTCAGCAGTTCCTGTTGGCGGGTTTTGTTGAACTGTTAAGCAAGACGGTGGGTGTTTTCCCCAGCAAGTGTCCGACGGGTGGGACCCTGTTGCCGTAGGCAATAGGGCGGGGTATGGAATCCCCGTCTCACTTGCGGGGGAGAATACCCACTGGCTCGCGAGTATCGATGCACAAAACAGAGGAGATTTCCATGGCGTATATATTAGAAGTTTGTGTTGACAGCACCGCCAGCGCCCTTGCGGCGAAGGAGGGCGGGGCCGACCGGCTGGAACTCTGCGCCGACCTCATCGTAGGCGGTACGACCCCCAGCCTTGCGCTGGTGCGGCAGGTGAAGGAGACCACCGGCCTCCCGGTCCGCGCCCTGCTCCGCCCCCGCTTCGGCGATTTCTGCTACGACCGTTGGGAGCTGGCACAGATGGCCGCTTCCGCTGCGGAGCTGGTGGCTGCCGGGGCCGACGGTATCGTGACCGGCGTGCTGACCCCGGACGGCGCACTGGATGTGGAAGCTCTGGGCCCCATCTACGACGCCGCCCACGAAGCCGCAGCCAAGGCGAACCGCCCCGTCGCCCTCACCCTCCACCGCGCCTTCGATGTCTGCCGTGACCCCTTCGCCGCGCTGGAAGCGGCCTGTGGGCTGGGCCTTTCCACCATCCTCACCAGCGGCCAAGCCGCCAGTGCCCCGCAGGGCGCTCCCCTGCTCCGGCAGCTCGTGGAGCGGGCGGCGGGCCGCATCGAGATTCTGGTGGGTGCGGGGGTCTCCCCGGCCAATCTCCCCGCCCTCACAAGGGAGACGGGCGCTTCCGCCTTCCACCTCTCCGGCAAGCAGGTGCTGGACAGCCGGATGACCTTCCGCCGGGAGGGCGTTCCCATGGGGCTGCCCGGTTTCTCGGAGTTCGAGCTCTGGCAGACCAGCGAGGACACCATCCGAAATGCCCGCACCGTTCTGGATACGCTGTAACAAACGATCCCGCCACATTCCATGGCGGGATCGTTTCGTTTATTCGTCCTGTTTTAAAGCTTCCTTGACCTCGACGTAGTACAGCCCCCCGCGGCTCTTTTGCAGCTCCTGCTCAAATTCCACTTCGGTGTGGGTCTTCCGGTATTCTTTCAGCCGGTCGATCTCCGCCTGATGGCTGTACTCGCTCCGCCACTCGCCGACTTTCCAGCCCGGTTTCCGCTGGGGCATCGGAGCCGAGTTGGAAAGAAGCGCCGTGTTCTTTTCCACGAACCGGATCAGAGTGTCGAGTTCTTTCTGCAAAAACGGAACAGTCTGCGTTGCCCGCTCTTCTTCCAGTTCCTGCTTCAGATATTTAAGCTGCTCTATTTCATGTTCGGCAAAACCGTCTTTGTCCGACCACTCGAACATGAAGCTTTCCATCCGTTCGCAATAGCGGTTCTCTATGATTGCTTTCATGGCATTTTGAAAGAACGTCCGGTAAAATGGGAGATGTTCCGGGTTTTCTTCTCCTTTCAGGGTAGCGAAGAAGTCCGTCATCAAGATCAGATCCTGCCCGTTGGACCAATCGCAGTAGGAAAGGCATTCCAGCAGCACATCCGACACCGCCGGATTCTCTTTTGCCCGTTCCAGCTCGATCAGCAGTTCCAGCAGCTGCGTCTGCACCTTGGCGTATTTCCTTGCACGGGCCATGGCGCGGAAGGAGCACGCCAGCGCATTGTCTCCCCACATCATCACGGTCGTGTTGTCCTTCGGGAAGCGGCCATGGATGCGGTCCAGTTGATACGCTTCCCAGCGGGCGGGCCACTCCTCTTTTTTCGCGTCATAGAAGACCTTGTGCAGCAGCTCTTCCACCTCGTTCTCCTCGTCGGTCAGCTCCGAAAGGCCGTTGGCCATCACGTTCCAGACCAGATGGTCGATCTTTGCGTTGTGCAGCTCGGTTCGCTCTTTCTGCTTCCGGTTCCACTCTTCATCCCCTCCCTGAAAGGGGATCTGATACCCCAGAAGCATCAGCAGCCAGAGGTTCTTGGAGTTTTCGCCCCGCTGCAGCACTTCTTCCAGCGCCGCGCAGCGCTGTTCCCGCGCTTCCGGCTCCTCCCGCTGCGGTTTGCGGTATCGGTCGGCCAGTTCCAGAAGGGTGAGCGGCCCCTCCTCGGTCTTAAACAGAAATATTTTCAGCGGGCTGGTCTTCGCTTGCAGGGCCGCGTACTCCTCCCGGAAAAAGTGCTTGATCAGCAGCACCATCGCCACGGTCTCCGCATTTGTCTGCCGGGCGAACTCCTCGTTGGAGGTCAGCAGGACCTTGACCTCTTCCAGATAGAACTGCACCTTCCGGATCGAGACCAAGGACGTAAGGTCAAAGGATGCCTTCGCATCCAGCCCCACCGCAGAGTTCAGCGTTTCGTAAGATGGGCGGGTCACGCCGATGAGGCTCAGCGCGTCTTTTTTCAGCGGCAGGGGATCCATCTCGAACCGATCCCAGAAATACCCCACCAGCGAGGCGAAGGAGATCGGCGTCAGGCCCACATTGAAGGGCACATACTTTTCCAGATACTCCTTCTCCTGCAAGCGGCCCGGCAGGGCCTCCTTGTTGTACTGGAAGACCACATGCACCCGGTCCGAGGCCAGCTTCTCCGAGATGGCGAAGATCTTCTGGATGACTTCCTCGCTGCGGATGCGGTCGATGTCCTCAAAGTTCAGCAAAACCTTCTTGGGCAGCCGTTCCAGCTCCTGCTGCAGCGAGTCGAAGGTATCCGAAAAGCCGCTTTCCCCCGCAATGCTCCCCAGCTTTTCCAGCGCGCTGTTCTTGCCCAGCTGAGCCTTGAGGTAGTGGGCGTTTTCCGGGTAGATCTGGCCGCGCTCCAACACCTTTTCCAGCTCCCGGATGAGGAAGGCTTCGATCTGGTCCAGATCACAGGCCAGCAGGTCGATCTGAACGATCTCGAACTGCGCCTGAAGGTCGGACCGGAGATTTTCCCACAGAAAGCTTTTTCCATTGCCCCATTTTGCATGAATTCCCACGATCGGCAGATCCTGTATGTATTGGATGAGCCGCGCTTTATCCGGCACTTGTTCCTTGAACAGCGGCGGCTTCTCCCGTTTCGGGGCTGCATCCGCCCGGCAGCTCCACAGCAGCAGGCCCGCCCAGAGCAAAAAGTTCAGAAAGAGCAGGGCGTATTCCGACGCGGAGACCATCCGCAGCGGCCGATCTTGCAGCATAGTCCGCGCCAGCACAAAGCCGCCAAGGCAGCCGATGCCGCCCGCCATCACCCGGCCAAAGAACCGGGACGAGGCGTTCCGGTACAGCAGCCCCAGCGCACAGAGCCCTGCCGCCAGCAGCCCCAGCAGGTGCACCAGCCGAAGGCCGGGCACCGCCGCGAAAACGACCAGAAAGGCCAGCACCGCCAGCACAAGCCGTTTTCCCTCCGCCAAAAGATAGCCTTTCATCCTGCATTCCTCCCGCTGAGATGAGAAATGTCCCGCCGTTTGGGCGGGACAGGTCGTGTAGAGATCGTCGATTTAGAGGATCGGGCTTTCCAGATTGCCGTTCTCCTGAATGTGGTGCTTTTCCACATAGCCGGTCAGCATCAAGGTCAGCGCGCCGTCGCCGGTGATGTTGCAGGCGGTGCCGAAGCTGTCCTGCAATGCAAAGATCGCCAGCATCAGAGCCGTGCCCGCATCGTCGAACATCAGCACGCCGGTGATCAGGCCCAGCGACGCCATGACCGTGCCGCCGGGGACGCCGGGGGCACCGATGGCGAAGATGCCCAGCAGCACGCAGAACAGGATCATCGTGCCGACACCGGGCAGCTCACCGTAGAGGATCTTCGAGATGGTCATGCAGAAGAACACCTCGGTCAGCACCGAGCCGCAGAGGTGGATGTTTGCGAACAGCGGGATGCCGAAGCTGACCATATCCTTGCGCAACACCTTGCTCTTGCGGGCGCAGTCCAGCGCAACGGCCAGCGTCGCGGCGCTGGACATGGTGCCGACGGCGGTGAGGTAGGCCGGGCCGTAATGGCGGAGGACCTCCCACGGGTTCTTGCCGGAGTAGGCCCCGGCCAGCAGGTAGAGCACCGCCAGCCAGATATAGTGGCCCGCCATGACGATGAGGATGATCTGAATAAAGGCGGGGAGCTGGTGGGTGATCATCCCCTCATAGCTCAGGTTGCAGAAGGTGGCCGCAATGTAGAACGGCAGGATGGGGATGATGATCTTGCTGACGACGGACAGAACGATGTTCTGGAACTCGCCGAGGAGATCACAGGTCAGCTTGCTGTTGGTCCACGTTGCTGCCAGACCCACGAGGACGCTGAGCACCAGTGCGCTCATAACGCTCATGATCTGGGGGATGTTCAGCTCAAACACCACCTCCGGCAGCTCACGCAGACCGGCCACCTCGGTATCGATGGACAGATGCGGGATGAGCGCATAGCCCGCGCCGGTGCTCATGAAGGCCGCGCAGACCGACGAGGTGTAGGCGATGACGATGGCAACGCCCAGCAGCCGGGAGGCATTTTTGCCCAGCCGGGTGATGGACGGCGCGATGAAGCCGATGACGATCAGCGGCACACAGAACGTGATCAGCTGGCCCATGATATATTGCAGCGTTACCACAACCTTCATGGCTCCCAGCGGGAAGACCTGCCCCAGCAGCACGCCGACAACGATGCCCAGCAACAGCCGGAACGGAAGACTGTTCAGTAGCTTTTTCATCTGGTTCCTCTCCTTATCCTATCCTGAAAACCCTGCTCAGACCTTGCGCCGCAGCAAGCTCATGGGGGGCAGCTCCGGGGTGGGGATGGTGTATTTTTCCATGGCGTGCGGGGTGGAGTCCACGCTCTCCCCTGCCTCGTTCTTGATCCACTCCGGGTGCAGCGGGATGCTGCGGCCGTCCGGGCAGAGAGCCTCCAAGGTATCGCCAAGGGTCCACTTGCCCCGCTGCTGGCAGCTGGCAATGCCATTTTCCCAGCCGTCCACGGTGCCCACGAACTCCCACTGGCGGATGTAGGTGGCGCTGTCGGTGGCCTGTCTGGCCTGTTCGCGGCCGAAGTAGAAGCCCGGCGAATAGTGGCGGTGGCTGGTGCGGGTCAGCTCGGCCAGCACCTCGTCCGGCAGCTCGAAGTTGTCGTTGAGGGGGTCGGCAAGGTACTGATCCAGCGCCTTGCGGTAGGCCGCCGTGACGCTGGCCACATAGTAGAAGGTCTTGGCGCGGCCCTCGATCTTCAGGCTGTCCACGCCCGCCTTGCAGATGAGGTCGAGGAAGGGCGCGGTGCACAGATCGTTTGCGTTGAGGATGTAGCTGCCGTTCTCGTTCTCGCCGATCTCATAGAGCTGGCCGGGGCGGGTCTCCTCGCTCAGGTAGTATTTCCAGCGGCAGGGCTGGGCGCACTGGCCCCGGTTGGAGTCGCGGCCCGTCATGTAATTGGAGAGCAGACACCGGCCCGACACGCTCATGCACATGGCACCGTGGACAAAGGCTTCGATCTCCAGTTCCGGCGGGGTCTTGTCGCGGATGGTGGCGATGTCCTGCAGCGTCAGCTCACGGGCCAGCACCACACGCTTGGCGCCCATGTTGTAGGCAGCGCGGGCTGCGGCCCAGTTGGTGATGCCGGTCTGGGTGGACATGTGGATCTCGATGTCCGGGGCGAACTGCTTGCACGCTTCCATCACGCCGAGGTCCGCCACGATGAAGGCATCCACGCCCGCAGCGGCGGCATTTTTGATGGCCTCCGGCAAACGGTCTGCCTCCTCGTTGGTGGGCAGGGTGTTCATGGTCAGGTAGACCTTGCGGCCGCGGGCATGGGCATAGATGACGCCCTCGGTGAGCTGCTCCGGCGTGAAGTTGGCCGGGGCAGAGCGCATCCCAAATTCGGGCAAGCTGCAATATACGGCATCCGCGCCGTAGTTGATGGCGTAGCGAAGGCGTTCCAGATCGCCCGCCGGGGAAAGAAGTTCCGGGATTTGTGGCATAATGATCCTCTTACTTATAATTTTTATTCACCTGCGCTGCTTTTTCGCAGTTGGCTTGGTGCTCCGCATAGGTGCGGGCGTAGTAGTAATGGCCGGAAAGGTCGGTCACGAAGAAATAGCAGCCCTTGACGTCCTCGTCGGGCTGGGGGGCCAGCGCGGCTTGGATGGCCGCCAGACCGGGGTTCGAGATAGGCCCGGCGGGCAGCCCGGTACAGCTGTAGGTGTCGTAGGCGTTCAAGATATTTTCCGGGATCTTGTCCCAGCCGCCGTACCACGGGGCCACCCAGTTCCACAGGTAGTTGTTGTCCTCATCGCTCTGGACATAGCTCGAAGTGTTGCTCTGGAGCTTGGGGTAGGGCGAACCCTCTGCTAGCCGGTTGCGGAACACCTGCGCCACATTGGAGTCCTGCTCGTTGCCGGCCTCCTCCTGCACGAAGGACGCCAGCGTGATGACCTCCGAAAGGCTCAGATCCTGCTTGTCCAGTTCTTTGTACATTTCGTCGGTGAACTGCCGATCAAAATGAGAATAGAACGTTGCCACGTAGTTGTGTACGGTATCTTCCGTCAAGAATTCGTAGGTGTCCGGGAAGAGATAGCCCTCGCACTTCATAAAACGGCCGGGGTCTTTCTTGTTGTCCGGGACATACTGCCAGAATTTGTACGCGCTGAAATCGCCGGTATTGGCTTCTTCCAGAAACTCCTCGGCGGTGCACAGGCCAGCCGTTTCCATCCTCTGTGCGATGTCGATGGCGGTGATCCCCTCCGGGAAGGTCAGGCGGACGCTCTCGGCCTTGGCGTATTCGGAAAGGGCTGCGATGATCTCATCGTAGGAGCTGCCGGGCTCCAGCGAAAATTCGCCGTACTGGAGCTTTGCCGCCGCGCCCTCGCGGCCCACGTACCAGCGGAAGAGCTGCGGGAAGCGGATGACCCCCGCCTCCTGCAATTTCTTGGCAATGGTGCTCACGCCGCTGCCCTGCGCGATCTCGACCGTTACGGCCTCTTCCTGCTCCCCGCTGCCGTCGATCTCCCGCTTTGCCAGCAGGAGGGCGGTGCCCGCCGCCAGTACCAGCAGCACCAGAATGACCAGCAGGATCTTCAGCGCACCGCCCTTTTTGCGGGGCTTCGTATGATTGCTTTTCGCCATCCGTCCATTCCTTTCAGTCCAGCATCAGCCGCATATAGCTCTCGCTCACGTCAAAGGGCTCGCCCTCAAAGCGGATCATGCCGTAATCCTGCCGGGTGCCCTCGCCGAGGAAGAGGTTCTGCGCGGCCCCCACGGTGATGACAGCCTTTTCCACGATGACTTCCTTCTCGCGGGCCGCTTCCATCAAAATTTCGGCAGCGCGGTCGTTCTCGGCCATCAGCTCCACAAAATAGAGGGTATCCTCTTTCCGGAAATAGATGCCGTAGCCGTCGTTGTTGGAAACGATGGTGGCCCCGCGGGAATACAGATCCCCCAGCACCACAGTCATCTGCTCCGGCGGGAGCTGGACGGTATCGGGCCAGAACCTTGCCCGCAGTTCGCCCAGCTTCCGGGCCGTCACGGAGTCGAACTCCGCTTGGCTCCACAGGTTCCGCTCCACTTCCCGCGGGAGGCACCGCAGCGGGAACGCCCACTGGAAGCCCTTGTCCTGCAAAAGAGCGGCCTGTTCGGCCCCGGCGGGCACCACGACCACGAAGCCGGCGCCCCGCAGCTTCTGCTGCGCGCACAGGTGATCCACAAGGCCCGCCAAGATCAGGCTCCCCTGCCCGGTCAGCCCGTACAGGCAGCAGCCGGGCCGCCCCTGCAGCGTGACCGGCACAGCCATCGCCACAGCTTCGATGTGGTCATTTTCCTCGGCCACGTAGACATTTTCCACTCCGGCAAAGCGCTCGATGGCGTTGGTGACGAAGGTTTCCCCGTCGCCCCGCTCGCGCTGCCACAGCGCCAAAATTTCCGCCCGGTCGGACGGCTGCATCAAACGGTACATGAAATAGGATTCCTCCTTACGCATTCGTTATTCAAGGGCAGAAAGGGCAAGCTGCCGAACTTCCTCCCCAATTTCCTCGATGCTGCGCATCTGCCCGCCCGCATCGCAGCGGACGGAGCACCAGCCGAGATGGGCGGCGCAGAACTCCGCAGCTTTGCGGCTGCGGTTCAGGTACTCCACGTCCTTTTCGTGGACGTCCTTCTTGGTCTCATCGCCGTGGTAGCGCTGGGTCATCAGCTTCTGGCTCACGGCGGGGTCCACTTGGAGGTAGATCACCCGGTCCGGCGCGGGCAGACCCAGCAGCCGGAACTCGTAATCAAAGAGCCAGTGGAGGAACTCCTCCCACTGCTCCGGCGGCAGCTTGGAGCACTGGTGCACCGCGTTGGAGGTGGTGTACCGGTCCGCAATGAGGATGCCGCCCTCTTCGTAGAATTTCCCCCAGTCGGCCTTGTAGCCCGCATAGCGGTCCACCGCATAAAAGCTGGATGCCGCATAGGCGTTCACATCGTCGGGTTTTTCGCCGAACTGTCCGGCCAGATACATCCGGACCAGCGCGCTGGAGTCGCTTTCGTAGTTTGGGAAGGTGATCTCCCGCACCGGGCGGCCTTCGGCAGTCAGAGCCGCCGCCAACCGCTTGGCTTGGGTCGCCTTGCCGCTGCCGTCCAGCCCTTCCAGCACGATCAGCTTTCCCCGGCTCATACGGCTTCCCCCTTCAGCGCGGCGTATTGATCCCGCACCTCGGCGGTCTTGCCGCAGCACATCTTGCCCTCCGGGCAGGGGCCGGACACGCAGGCAGGCCCCGCCGTGCGGAACAGATGGGGGGCTACCGGATAGACCAGCCGCAGCATTTCCTCGGCCAACGCCCGGATCTCCCACTGGGCGCGGTTACAGCAGCGCAGGTGGAAGAAGTTCTGCAGACTGCGGGCGTTCATGGTCACGACCATCTTGGTCTCACAGGCGTTGGGCAGCACGAAGCGGGCGTCCTCGTTGGCCTGTTTGGAAGCCTTGGCGCGGGCCTGTTTTTCGGGCATTCCCTCGGCCATCAGGCGGGCGGTGTGGCCGTCCTCCAGCTTCTGCACAAGGTCAAGGTAGCGCTTAGCATCCTCGTTCATGCTGGCGATGAAGGCCTCCTTCGCTTCGGGGATGGCCTCGATCTCCGGCGGGATAACGTATCTGAAATCGTCCAAGCGGACATAGCGCTGGCTCTGAACGCTGAAGGACGCGATGCGGTGGCGGGTGATCTGAGCCAGCAGGGTGCGGCTGACGCCCTCGATGCCAAAGGTGAAGCTGGCGTGCTCGATGGGGCTGGCGTGGCCAAGGTCGCTGAGCATGGTCAGGAACTTGGCGGTCTTCTCCTCGGTCAGGCCGTCCAGCAGGTCGGTGATGTGGGCATCGGAATAGCAGAGCTTGGCCGCCGCCGCCACCACCTTTTCGGGTTCCGGGGTATGTGCGATCAATCGTACCGTCATCATCTGTCATTCCTCCGTGATCTTCACAAGCGGCGCAAAATTTGCCATGGTCTTTTTCACGCCGACCTTTTCAAAGTTGATCTCTACGATCTGGTCGCCCGCTGCGGGCTTGACCTTGAGCACCTTGCCGCGGCCGAAGACCTTGTGCTCCACGATATCCCCCGGCTCGTAGTGCTTGGGGGTGTTGGCAGCGGGTTTCTGGGCCGCTGGTGTTCCTGTAAAGCTGATGGGTTTTGCAGAGTTTCTGCTCGTACCTGCGCTGGAATATCCAGCACCGAAGCTGCCGGTGCTGCGGGGGGCCGAGCTGCCGAAGCCGGAGGAAGCGCTTCCCCGCCCGGCGTACTCGGAGCCGAAGCCCCGGCTGCCGCCGTTGTACTCGGAATTCAGGTAGCCGGAGCTGTAACCCGAACCGTAGCCGCCGGTCCTGCTGCGTCCCCAGCCGGAAGCGCCGGAGTAGCCCGACGCGCCGCCCGGCACCGTGTCGCTGTAGGAAGAACCCCAGCCGCCCATCTGAGAGCGGCGCTCCAAGGCGGGGCTGCGGGTCTCCTCCATGTACTCCGGCTCGATCTCCCGCAGAAAGCGGCTGGGCTCGTTGCGCTGGGTGCGGCCGTAGAGCATCCGGGTCACGCTGTCGGAGATGTAAAGCTCCTGCTTGGCGCGGGTGATGCCGACGTAGGCAAGGCGGCGCTCCTCTTCGAGGTCGGCCTCGGAATACTTGCTCATCTCGCTGGGGAAGACACCCTCCTCCATGCCGATGAGAAAGACGTAAGGGAACTCCAAGCCTTTGGCGGAGTGGATGGTCATCAGCACCACCTGATCGGCGCTCTCGTTGTAGCTGTCGATGTCGCTGATGAGAGCGATATCTTCCAGATAGCCTTCCAGCGTAGCGTCCTCGCCGTGCTGGTCGCAGTAGTTTTTCACGTTGTTGACCAACTGGCCAAGGTTCTGCATCCGGTCGGCGGCGTCCTCGTGGCCCTTGGCCGCCTCCTGCTCCAGCATGGCTTTGTAGCCGGTCAGCTCAATGACGTCGGACGCGAACTCGTCCAGCGTCCTTGTCTCCAGCGATTCCTGTAATCTCTCGTAGATCTGCCAGAATTTCAGCAGCGGCATCATGGAGCGGGACAGCCGCGCGTATTGGTCGGCGTGGCTGATGATCTCCAGCATGCTGGTGTTCTCCTGCGCGGCCAAGTCGGCGATGACCTCGATGGTCGTATTGCCGATCTTCCGGGCGGGCTCGTTGATGATCCGGCGCAGCCGTACATCGTCGCGCGGGTTCGCCACGATGGACATGTAGGAGTGGATATCCTTGACCTCTTTGCGGTCATTGAAGCGCTGGCCGCCCACGATCTTGTGGGGAATGCCCGCGCGGGTGAAATAGCTTTCGATGGGGGCCGACTGGGCGTTCATCCGGTAGAGCACGGCGTGGTCAGCCAGATGTCCGCCTGCTTTCAGGTGCTGGCCGATGACGTCCGCGATGTGCATGGCCTCGTCCTGCTCGTTCTCGGCGGTGTAGACATGGACCTTATCGCCCTCGCCGTTTTTGGTCCAGAGGGTCTTGCCCTTGCGCTCGGTGTTGTGCTGGATGACACAGTTGGCGGCGTTCAGGATGTTGGAAGTGGAGCGATAATTCTGTTCCAGCCGGATGGTCTTGGTGCCCGGATAGATCCGCTCAAAGTTGAGGATGTTCTCGATGGTCGCGCCGCGGAACCGGTAGATGCTCTGGTCATCGTCGCCGACCACACAAATATTCTTTTCCGGCCCGGTGAGCAGACTGACCAGCCGGAACTGGGCCACACTGGTGTCCTGATACTCGTCCACAAGGAGGTAGCGGTACTTGTTCTGGTAGAACTCCCGCACCTCATCGTGCTCGGCCAGCAGCTGCACGGTGTGGTAAATGAGGTCGTCGAAGTCAAAGGCTCCGGCATCCTTCAGCTTTTTCTCGTAGGCAGCGTAAACCTTGGCCGCGATGGCACCTTTCGTATCCCGTGCCGGGGTGCGCAGGGCCTCTTCGGGGCTGACGAGCTGATCCTTCCAGCGGCTCATCTGGTTGATGGCGCTCTTCACCGGGAAGAATTTATCGTCGATGCTCAGCTCTTTATAGACCGTTTTCATCACACGCTGGGCGTCGTCGGTGTCGTAGATGGTGAAGCTGCGGGGGTAGCCGATCTGTTCAGCCCAGCGGCGCAGGATACGCACGCACGCCGAGTGGAAGGTGGAGGCGAACACCTCGTCCCCTTCTTCGCCGCCCAGCATATTCCGCAGACGCTCCTTCAGCTCCCCGGCCGCCTTGTTTGTGAAGGTGATGGCCATCACGTTCCAGCTCCGGACGGCGTCCTTGCGGAGCATCCCGTCCAGCCAAGCCGGGGCATCGGTGCCGGTCATGATGGCCATCCGCAGGGCCTTGACGTCCTCTTCAGTCACCTCGCGGGGGGTCCAGTCCGAGCCGTGGGCCGAACCGAACCGGATGAGGTTCGCGATGCGGTTGACCAGAACCGTGGTCTTTCCGCTTCCGGCACCGGCCAAGATCAGCAGCGGGCCGTTGGTCGTAAACACCGCCTTGCGCTGCATCTCGTTTAGGCGGCCAAACTGTTTTTCAATGTAGGTATCGCGCAGGGCACAAAATTCCTGCTTGAGATCTGTTGCCATTGTTTCACCTGTTCTTTTTGCTATTTTCGCATGAATCACTAAGGTATAGTATATCACATTTGCGGCTCATTGCACAGGGTTTCCAGTATAAAAAACCGCCCGTCCGCGGCAGTTGCCAGCAGACAGGCGGTTTAAGATTTTTTATTGGAAGATCACGCTTAGCCGAAGATGTTGATCAGGATACCAGCAGCAACGGCGGAGCCGATAACGCCAGCGACGTTGGGGCCCATGGCGTGCATCAGCAGGAAGTTGGAGGGGTTCTCGCTCTGGCCCACCTTCTGAGAAACACGGGCAGCCATAGGAACGGCGGAAACACCGGCGGAACCGATCAGCGGGTTGACCTGACCACCGGTCAGGGCATACATGACCTTGCCGCACAGCACACCGGCTGCGGTGCCGAAGGAGAATGCGATCAGGCCCAGCACGATGATGAACAGGGTGCGGGTGTTCAGGAAGGTATTTGCAGAAGTGGTGCAGCCAACGGAGAGGGCAAGGAAGATGGTGATGATGTTCATCAGCTCATTGCCAGCGGTCTTCTGGATACGATCCACAACACCGGATTCCTTCATCAGGTTGCCCAGCATCAGCATACCGACCAGAACGGCGGCATCCGGGACGATCAGGGAGACGATGATGGTGACCATGATGGGGAAGACGATCCTCTCGGTCTTGGTCACGGCACGCAGCTGCTTCATGACGACGGTGCGCTCTTTCTTGGTGGTCAGCGCCTTCATGATGGGCGGCTGGATGACAGGCACCAGCGCCATGTAGCTGTAGGCCGCCACGGCGATACTGCCCAGCAGCTCAGGAGCCAGACGGGAGGTAACGAAGATGGCGGTCGGGCCGTCGGCACCGCCGATGATGGCGATGGCTGCGGACTGCTTCTGGGTGAAGTCCACCAGACCGGTAGCGGCCAGCAGACGGGCACCCATGTAAGTACCGAAGATGCCGAACTGAGCGGCAGCGCCCAGCAGCAGGCTCTTGGGGTTGGAGATCAGGGGGGCGAAGTCGGTCATGGTGCCGATGCCGAGGAAGATCAGCGGCGG
>QWCE01005404.1_pt1 | contig 22158 bp, 14 predicted proteins | sample 1972531 | NCBI WGS metagenome assembly QWCE01 (sample SAMN09866716, study PRJNA288562) | Human gut metagenome isolate term4_stool, whole genome shotgun sequencing... | reverse complement strand
AACACCCCCTTTGGCCTCCACGGCTATTTGATTACCTTTTCTAAACACTCTTTAGGCATTAAAAACTCGTTACAGATGATGGTGAAATGTAGTGTAGCTGTCCCCTGTGAACACTCTGCCCCGCCCGGCATGAGAGGGTATTCTCACCCCCTCCCACAGGACTCATCACCCTCTTAGAGCCCTCTTATATATAGAGAAATTGACATATCCGCTAAAATTCGCTCCTAGCTGCAACAATCTCTGAGCGACTACCCATTGTGACCTAAGTAACATAAGATGAGGACCGTGTCAGGTAAGTATTTCCTCAAGAAACTGTTTGCGGGCGCTGCCACCATCGCCCTCGGAACAAGCTTCGCGAGCATCGGAGCCCCGCAGGCCCACGCCGCCATCGCCACCAAAACGGCACCCCTCTCCTGCCGCACCAACGGAGCCCCGATGGGATACAACGTCACCCGCGACATGCACACACGCCTCGTCGTGAGCGGCCCCGACCACGTCAAAGCCGGACACAACACCGTTGTTCGCGTGCAATACCTGCCCGATGCCGCCCCCGGCACCGAGTCCATCGCCACCATGGAAACCCTGCAAGACATCGTTGTCCGCTTCACTCTCAACGATCCCCGCAGCTTCGTCACCGCCCGCGCTGTGAACGCCGGTCAGAACCTCACCAAGCAACCACAGATCAGCCTGGTGGGCGGTAACACCCTGGTTCTCTCCGGCATGACCGTCAACGTCAACGGCAAGGACACTCACTGGGCCCCACCTTCCTTGGAACTCACCTTTACCGCACCCACCGACGGTGACCCCCTGAAAACCCTGCACCTGGCTGTCGAAGGTGCTGCCGGCAAATTCAACAACCCCGCCAACGCCATGACCATGCGCGCTCGGACCCGCAGCGAGCTGGGCGAAACCACCGTCCAAATGAACTGCCAAGCCCGATCCGACGCCAGCAGCGTCCTCACCATCCCGGTGACTGGCGCCAAAGACAGCAGCTCCACCCCCGTCTCCGACAACATTGCGGGCACCTCCCACAAGGGTGACGGCACTGCCACCGGCAAAGACGGCAACAACAGTAGCGAACACGGCGCCACCAGCAAGAACGGCGGCAAGGGAACCGCAAACACACACGACACCAGTGGCGGCAAAGGTGACGGCACCGGCACCGGGGACGCACAGGTCCACGGCCCTGGCACCACTTCCGGCGACACCGCTACCACCCACACCAGCGCCTCCACCTCCAACGGCACTACCACAGCAGCTGACGGCCTCCAGCGTTTGGACAGCGACGTGTACGCCGAAGACGTCACACCCGTGAGCAAGAAAGCCCCCACCTGGCTGACCGCCCTCATTAGTGTGTTGGCCGTGGGCGCGGTGGGCGCCGTAGCGTACAAGCTCTACCAGAACTACCGCGACCGCGACGACGACTAGCAACGCGCGGCTACGGGATTCCGTCTTGTGCGGCACCTACAGCCGCCGCCTTACCGCCGCTGTACAGAGCTGCGCGCGGCTACAGGTTTCCCACTTACCACGGCACGCACCGGGCGTGGTGCACTCCTCGCGTGAGATGCGTTACACGAACACGTCACCTCCCAGAAAACCAGTGATAAAGGGGTAAATTTTCGCATTACAGCCCCTGCTCACCGCCCTACAATGAGGGCATGCCTAAAAACCACCTGTTCACAAAATTGGCCGCAGCTACGCTCGTGGCTGGCCTCGCAACAAGCTTCGCGGTACTCGGCGCCCCCGCCGCCCACGCTGCGACCGTCACCAAATCGGTGAAACTGTCCTGCCGCACCAACGGCGCCCCCATGAAATACAACGTCACCCGCCCCATGAACGCTGACATTGTCATCACCGCCCCCGACAACGTCAAAGCCGGCGAAAACACCGTGGTCCGCGTGCAGTACGTGCCAGAGTTGACCCCTGGTAAAGAATCCATCGCCACCATGAAACAACTGAAGGACATCGTCGTCCGCTTCACCCTGGACGACCCCAGCGCCTTCGTCACCGCCCAAGCCGTCGGCCCCGGCAAATTCATGATGAACCCCGCCACCGTCAGCCTGGTCGGCGGCAACATGCTGGTGATGTCGGGAATGAACGCCGCCGTGAACGGCAAGGACACCGCCTGGCAACCGCCCGCCCTGGACATCACCATGAAAGCCCCCAAAGACGGCAACGTGCTGAAAACCGTCCACCTGGCAGTGGAGGGCCCCTCCGGCGAGTTCAACAACCCGGCCAACGCCATGACCATGAAAACTGTCACCGATAGCATCCTGGGCGAACTGACCATCCAGCTCAACTGCCAAGCCCAAAGCGGGCCGGAAACATACGCCGCCATTCCCGTCGTGGATGGCGGCACCAAGGCCCCCGGCTCACAGCCGGCCCTCGGCAAGCCGGGCGTCCCTGGCAAGGCCAACTCTGCCTCCAATGCCAACGGCCACGGAAAGAAAGGCCCCAGCTCCGCCCAGCAGAACGGAAGCGTCACCAACGACGAGTCCAGCCCAACGGTCGCAACTGACGCCAACGGACTCCAGCGGGTGGACCAAGACATCTACGCCGAAGAGTTTAAAGGTGGCGGAACCCCCGGCTGGTTGATCGCCGTGATCGTCATCGTCTGCCTCGCCGCGGCTGGCGGCATCGGCTACGGCATCTACTACGGAGTCAAGAAGAAGGGCAAGCAGAAGATCTAGCTCTTCTCCACACCCCCACACTGTAGAAGTGCCCCCTCGACCCGTGGTCGAGGGGGCACACTGCTGCGATCGGATAATGGGGGTGGAGCCGACAGAAGTGATTAATGGGGCGGATCCAGCGGGGGAGGGCGGCGACACCATGAACACTCAACCGCCACCGACGCCCACGGGGGACCCACCCAGCGATTTGGTCAGTTCCGCGCCATCAAGGGCAGCAGCCGGTAGATAAGGTCCACCATTTTCTCTGGGAACATCTCCAAGGCCAGCAAAGCCGCCCCAGAGTTCTTGCGGTAGCGCAAGCGCGGGTGCTTCGTGTTCAGAATCTTCACCACTACTTCCGCCAGTTCCCGTGGGTCGCCGGAATTCTCTAGCGTGCTATCCATCATGGGTCGCATGGTGGAGAGGGCTTTCTTGAAGCGGGTGGTGTTGGTGTAAACCCGATCGAAGTCTGTTCGGAGGTTACGGGTGAGGTCGGTGGCGTAGGAGCCAGGCTCAACTTTCACCACGCGCACCCCACAGTACATGGCTTCGCGGCGGAGGGAATCGTTGTAGCCCTCCACTGCTTTCTTGGACATGGTGTAGGCACCGGCGAAGGGCTGCGCCGTCATCCACCCTGTTGAAGACGACGTATTAACAATGATGCCTTTGGCCTTCTCCACCATGTCGAAGAACGTGGCGTTAACACGCACCATACCAAGGGCGTTCACCTGGACGATGCGCTCACAGTCCTCAATGGGAGTGCCCTCAATGAGGGAGGAGAAAGCAGACAACCCGGCCATGTTGACGATGGCATCCAGGTGGTCGGTGTGGTGTTGTATCTCTTTCCGGGCGGCTCGCACGCTCTCAACATTGGTGACGTCCATATGTATAGGTGTGATGTTGGGAAGGTTGGTGGCGAGTGCGTCGAGGCCGGCCATGTCGATGTCGGCGGCGTAGACGTGCCATTTGCCCCTTGTTGCCAACAGGGTGACGACGCTGCTGCCAAGCCCGCCGGCTGCTCCCGTTAGTAGCACATTTTTCATGATGATCCGTTCTGCCAAAGAAACCGGCTCCCAGCTGCCATGGAAGGCGGTGTTTCTGTAGCTCAGTTTAGGTGTGAGGGGGAGGGGCAAAGTTTGCTTTAAAACGTGATTAAAGTCATTCACTAACGGTGTTCATGGGGTGACGGCATTTGGGTAGCGTGTGGGCTAGCTTAACGCGGTGGGCCATCTCTCTGGTACTGCCCACCACCGCGGCCAGGCATGTGACTCCCCACAATCACACCCATCGACATAGGACAACCCCATGTTTACCTTTAACTACAGCGCGGGTGCTTCCGCGTGGAAAGTGTGGCTCGTGTGGATCGGCGTGTTCGCCGCTCTCTTCGTCCTCAACGAGCTCACCCGGCGATCCAAAGTTGGCGGCTTCCTCGCCTTCGTCGTTCTCCCCATCGTCCTCTCCACCCTATGGTTCACCGTCTTGCGCGACCAGACCTATTTGGACTGGTTCCACCTGGCGAAGGTCTACTCCTCCACTGCGGGCTGTATTGGCTTCTGGTGCATCCGTTTTATACAGGGCACCCGGAAGGATGGCAGCCGCTGGCACCTCTCCGAATACAAGTGGGCACTCCTCTTCCCGCCGCTGATTCTGGCCATCAACATTTGTGAGGCCGTCATCCGCGACATTGAGGTAGGCATGAAGTACACCGGCGGTGGCTTCCTCGCCGACGAAAATATGGCCTACGTGCTCGGCGGCTCCTGGAACTACATGAACGCCGCCGCCGGCATCCTCAACATCCTCACCATCACCGGCTTCTTCGGCATCTGCATCCGCAAGTGGTCCAAGAAGGACACCAGCCGCGACATGCTGTGGCCGGATATGCTGTGGTTCTGGATTGTCGCCTACGACCTATGGAACTTCACCTACACCTACAACTGCCTGCCGCACCACTCCTGGTACTGTGGTTTCGCCCTGCTGCTGGCTCCCACCCTCTGCGCCTTCACACTGGGCAAGGGTGCGTGGCTCCAGCACCGCGCCCACACGCTGGCCCTGTGGTGCATGTTCGCACAAACCGTCCCCGCCTTCATTGACAAGGGTGAATTCGCCGTGCACTCCACCTACAACCCGACGGTGATGTGGGTGTGGGGCTTCGCCGCGCTGGTGACCAACATTGCCGTCTTTATCTTCATGCTCTACCGCGTGTGGAAGAAGAAGATGAACCCCTACACAAACGATATTTACGCAGGCCTGAGCGCCTACGACGAGGTGAAGGCGATGTCCGCCCCGGTGTGGGAAGGTTCCAAAGAGGCCGTTCTGGCCGCCGAGCCAGCCACCAACGCCCCTGCCGCCAAGAACGCAGGATAGATGAGGTAACCGAAGCGGCTCGCCGGCATGAGCAGCATGGCTGCCATGAGGCCCACCGCGCACATCCAGAAGGTGCGTGCCATAGTGGCCGGCGGGCGCTTCACCATCCACAACAGCATGGCCACCCCGGCGAGCAGCAGAAGACTCCGCGACACCCACACCCCCACTGGTCCGGTGGACGCGATGAGCTGCCCCGGGGTGGCTCCTTGTGCGGAGGACTTCACCACGGAGGAACCAGTGGTGTAGCGAATAATGTTCTCCGCCATGGCGTCTGGGTTAGCCAGGTAGAACGGGAGATAGGCGGCGAGGGTGACGAGCACCAGCACCGCGAGGAAGGCGACGAACTGCCCCGGCGAGGTTGTGACAATGGCTGGCTCTGAAACCGGCCCAGCCTCAGCCTGTGCAGCTGGCTTCGCACCCGTGCGCGCTACCCAGCTTTTCCAACTGCGGTAACCCAAGGAGATAGCAACCATGAGTACTACCGGCAGCGCCGTCATCTTCATGCCGAGTACTACCACGCCCGCTAGCGCCGCCAACACTGAGTGCCCCCGGAATGCAGCCACCACACAGAGGAGCAGCAGCGCCACCACTACAAGGTCCAAACCGGCGGCCACCACGTTCATGGTGACGGGGGGTACTGCCACTAGCACGAGGAGAGCTTTTTCGGGGATGCGGGGGCGGCCCGCCAACAGCCACGTGACCAGCAGCACCAGTGCCGCCACCAGGGTGGTATAGAGACGGGCGTCAGTCCACCAGTGGGTTCCCCACCACCCTGCCGGCAGCCCGAAAACTGCCATTAGAGGAGAGTAGGGGTTGTAGTCCGACACGTGCGGGTGGGGGAAGCTGGCGACATCCAGGTAGGGGGAGCCCGTGCGGAGCAGCAGCCGACCTGCCCGCTCGACCACCGCGGTTTCCATATTCGCGCCACATTCTTGGGACACCAGCGGGCACGCCATCTGGGCACGGACAATAACCCCATAGACCATGGACCCCGCGGCCGACACTAGGAGAAAGATGCCGTAGATCCAGCTGCGTACACGTGGGGTGGACCGTTGACAGCTGCCGACTGCAACGAGCGAGAGTAGCGCAATCCCAGCACAAGTAGAGGTAACGAGACCCCACAGCCGGTAAGAGATGACAGCGTTAGCGGGGGTGAGGGCGAACACCAGACCCACGATGCCCACAGTAAGCAGTAGGACAGAGCCGCCCACGCGGCATACAAGGGGGCGATCAGTGTTGTACCTGGAGGAAAGCCACGCAGCCATGTGCATAATTCTACCGTTTCGTTAAAACAACTTCGGAAACAGCTTAGTAAACACCTTTACATGTCTTGGTCACTCACTGCATTACATAAATGCTGCATACATCACATCCCCCCATCAAACGACCAATTTGTCCTGGTCTAATGAATAACTGAACGACGGCAAACAGCTTTTTTCGATATCCATAAACCTATCACCGAGTGATATGTTTACTCACGGGTACTGGTGGGCGTTTTACGCTCATTGGTGCTTGACTTATTCAATCGTTCGGCTTTGGAGAAAGCTATGAAAGGTTTTTTCTGTCACTCGCCCTTGGTGGCGGTGTGGCAGAAGCTCAAGAAGTAGAGGGACCCCCTCTGCTCCTGAAGCCGCTCCAGTCGTCAACGTCCTCAGCATCGATAGTCACACGACCACACACAGTCTGAAAACTATCGATTTTCTTGAGAAGGATAAGCGCTGCCTAACACTCGCAGAGGTGACGTGAATGTGACGCTACATTTCCCCCAGCACACCACTGGACGAAACCACTAGCACCACACCACACCACACAAACACAACAAACAACTGGGGTGCCCCACCGAAAGGACAAGGGCACCCCAGTTTTTTATCATCAGCACTGGCAAGGCGGCACACGTCACAGTGTTGTCCCTACGGGCGGAGCTGTGAAGCGAGTAGACTCGTAACGAAACTATGAACTCATGGAGGACAACAGTGAGCAGTCTGTCACACCCCCCATATGACCTGCACACCGAGGCAAAAACCCTGACCGGCTGGGGACGCACCCAGCCCTCCGCTGCCCAGGTGCTCTCTGCCAGCAACCCGGAAGAGATCATCCGTGCCGTCAGTATGGTTGCCGAAGATAACGAGACCAAGCCCAGCTATCTGAAACGCGGCGTCATCGCCCGCGGCCGCGGCCGCTCCTACGGGGACCCTGCCGCCAACTCCGGTGGCCTCGTCATCGACATGGAACCCCTCAACACTATCCACAGCATCGACCCGGATACGGCCCTGGCCGACGTGGATGCTGGTGTTACCCTCGACCAGCTGATGAAAGCAGCCCTGCCCTACGGCCTTTGGGTCCCTGTCCTCCCTGGCACCCGGCAGGTCACCATCGGCGGCGCTATTGGCCCCGACATCCACGGCAAGAACCACCACAGTGCCGGCTCCTTCGGCAACCATGTGCGCAGCATGGAACTGCTGGTTGCTGACGGCCGCGTGCTGCACCTGGAACCGGAGGGTTCCGCCGACGACCCCGACGGCAGCCTCTTCTGGGCCACCGTGGGCGGCATGGGCCTGACCGGTATTATCCTGCGCGCCACCATCGAGATGACGCGCACGGAGACCGCCTACTTTATTGCGGACGGCGACGTCACCCACACTCTGGACGAGACCATCGAGTTCCACTCTGACGGCTCCGAGGTAAACTACACCTACTCCTCCGCCTGGTTCGACGCCATCAGCGCCCCGCCGGCCCTCGGCCAAGCCACCATTTCCCGTGGCTCCCTGGCCACCCTGGCCCAGCTGGAGGAGTACGCCCCCAAGCTGGCGAAGGATCCGCTGAAGTTCAACGCCCCCCAGCTGTTGACCGTCCCGGACGTATTCCCCAACTGGTGGATGAACAAGTACATGATGATTGCCATCGGCAAGGCCTACAGCGCCATGGGTGGCACCTACCGCAACAAGATCAAGAACCTGACACAGTTCTACCAGCCGCTGGACTTGATCGGCGAATGGAACCGCGGCTACGGCTCTAACGGCTTCCTGCAGTACCAGTTTGTGGTGCCGCGCGAGGCGGTGGACCCGTTCAAGGAGATCATCTACGACATCCAGAAGTCCGGCCACTACTCGGCACTGAACGTGTTCAAGCTGTTTGGTGACGGTAACCGGGCGCCGCTGTCCTACCCGATGCCGGGCTGGAATGTGTGCGTGGACTTCCCCATCAAGGCTGGCCTGGGCGATTTCCTGGACGACTTGGATGCCCGCGTCGCCGAGTTCGGCGGCCGCCTGTACCTGGCGAAGGAGTCCCGCACCAGTGCGGAGATGTTCCACAGCATGTACCCGCAGATGGATGAGTGGATTGCCACCCGCCGCCGTATCGACCCCGATGGTGTGTTCATGTCCGACATGGCGCGCCGCCTGGAACTGAACTAGTTCCCCTTAACCTCACGTCGTTTTCCAGCTGGTGTGGTGCCAGCGATTAAGGAGACTTACCCCCATGCTGAATGCTGTTGGTGTTCCCCAGAAGATTCTGCTGCTCGGCGGCACGTCGGAGATCGGTTTGGCGATCTGCGCCGAGTACCTACACCGTGGCCCGGCCGAGATTGTGCTGGCCGCTATCCCCGGCGACCCGGCGTTAGCTGATGCCGTGACCCAGATGGAGGAGGCTGGCGCCAAGAAGGTGACCACCCTGGAGTTTGATGCGACCGCGTTCGATACGCATCCGGCTGTCCTGGATAAGGCTTTCGAGGGTGACGACGTTGACGTTGCCATTGTGGCCTTTGGTGTGCTGGGCGATAACGAGGAACTGTGGCAGAACCAGGCGAAGGCTGTGCAGGCCTGTCAGATTAACTACACCGGCGCGGTAAGCGTGGGTGTGCTGCTGGGCCAGCATATGAAGGCGCAGGGCCACGGCCAGATTATTGCCATGAGTTCGGTGGCAGGCGAGCGGGTGCGCCGCAGCAACTTCGTGTACGGCTCCACTAAGGCTGGCCTGGACGGGTTCTACCAGAACTTGGGTGAGGCTTTGGCGAAGAATGGTGTGCGCGTGCTGGTGATTCGCCCCGGCCAGGTGCGGACTCGCATGTCTGCGGATGTGAAGGAAGCTCCGCTGACGGTGAATAAGGAAGATGTGGCGCAGATGGCGGTGACGGCGGTGGATAAGCGTAAGACGCTGATCTGGGCTCCACCACTGTTCCGCCTGGTGATGGTGGTTTTGAAGCATATTCCGGCGCCGCTGTTCCGGCTGCTGCCGATCTAGGTTCGCGTTTTTAGCTCACGAGCGGCTGGTCTACCTGCGGGTGGGCCAGCCGCTTTGTTGTGCGGGGCGATGCTTTGTGCGGGGCGATGTGGGTGCTGCTGGCGTGGAGGAAACGGGGGAGTAAGTGTGCGGGAAATTGTAGAGTGCCGCCCCTTCGGGTGAAGGGGCGGCACCTGCATTTGTCTTTTCGTCCTAGCTGGTCGGGAAAGCAGTTACCTTGACCAGGATTTCTAGGATTCCGTCGCCTGTGGTGTTACAGCCGGACCGTTACATGAGCGGGCTGGTAACAGCACTGCGGCGGATTTTTAGGCAGCCAGGGCGTAGTCGGCCTGGACAGCCATCTTGTTTTCCTTGGGGGCGTCCGCGGGAGCCTCTTCGTCCTTCTTCTTGCGGGGGGCAATAACGAAGGCGTAGATGAGGGCGGCAACGATGCCAACGACGGCACCGGCGACACCACCGACGACACCACCAACGGCAAGGCCGATGAGGGCGCCAACCGGGATGGAGACGACACCGGTGAGGACACCGAACACGACGAAGGCGACGATGGCGGGCAGCAGGCCGAGGGAGCCCACGAGAGCCATCACACCGAAGAAGAGGAAGGCAGCAACGCTAAGGACAAGCACGGAGATACCAACCAGCGGGAAGGTCAGCAGAGCAACCACGGCAGCAACACCGAAGAGCAGTCCAGCGACAACCAGGGCGATACCCGGCAGCAGGCCAAGGGCCATAAGGACGATGCCAGCCACGGCCAGGGGGAAACCTTCGGTTGCAGCAGGGGGGAAGGCGAAGGTAATCGCTCCGCCAGTTCCGGTGCTAAGAGTTCCAGCCAAGAAGAGGCCAAGACCCACGGGGACCCACAGCGGCCAAGTGATGACCAGCAGGCCAACTACAATGGCGCTCACCACGGCTACGACACCAGCGATGAGGAAAGCCAGAGCAGGTAGCAGACCAATGAGGACACCTACCGCGGCAATCGCTAGCGACGGAGCCAAAGCGATACCGAGACCCGCAATAAGAGCCGGGGAGGCAACGATCACAGCAGCGGCAAGGCCGGCGAAGATTGCTACGCCAGCACCAACAACAGCGCCAGCTACGGCACCCACGACACCGCCAGGAATAGCCAAAGCCGGAATACCCAGCAAGGTTGGGGTCTTGCGGGTCTGCCGGGGTATTCTCGGCCTTCACCAGAGTGGAAAGGCTCTTCGCGGAGAAGTCCTTGGTAGACAGGATGTCACGACCCAGCAGGTTGATGGAGTCGGACAGGAAGGTAAGAACGTCGCTTGCAGGGACAGCCGGGGCTTGCGGGGCGTCCTTGATGGCGCTATCGAGAGCGTCCACCACGTGAATTGCCGGTACCTGCACAGGTGCGGGAGCTTGTGCTGCTTCCTGTGCATTTGCCACTCCACCACCGAGGAGGAGAGACAGAGCAGCTGTTGCGACAGCAGCTGCGCCGGGAATCATGAATTTCTTCACGAAAACTCCTAGAGAAAAGTTACATGCGCTCGTGCGTATGTCGGCGCTAATGCTAACACCCTTATTTAGTAAGTGCACAAATTTAACAGAGCGCAAATCCGGTGTTCGCCTTGATATTGGACAGTTGACCAAAGGTTTACCCACTGTTCCCTAGATGATGACGAAAATGATACAGAGTGTCTACCCAGCGTCACATCCAAGAACCCACTACCCGTCTTCCCCGTCCCCGCACACGCCACCAACCAAGTAGGATTTAACACAGCCGCACCCCCACCCAAGGAGCAGCATGAGCACACCCCCCATCACCCAGCGCACCCGCCAAAACATTCTGGCCATCAGCCTCCTCGTCCTCCTCTCCCTGCTGGGCGGCTTCCTCCTACCACTGCTCCTCCTCTGGGTACTCACCTTCACCAACTTCCCCGCCTTCGGCAACAGCAACTTCATCCGCTCCCTCACCACCGTCGCCCAAGTCTTCTTCTGCCTCACCACCTTCGCCGGCGCCGTCTGGGCCTACGCCGGCCGCCTCCACACCCAACGCGGAGACAACCCCCACTACTGGTCCACCCACTTCGGGCCCGGCCTCCTCTCCTCCCTCTCCGTCGGCGGCTTCGTCACCGTCTCCCTCGGCCTCCCCCTCGCCGCCACCAAGCTCTACCTCCACGGCATCAGCGGCGACCAAGCCTTCCGTACCCAATACCTCACCCGCCTCACCGACAGCCCCGCCTTCCACGACATGGCCTACACCGACCTGGCCCCCTACTACCCCAGCGCCTGGTTCTGGTTCGGCGGACGCTTCGCCAACCTCCTCGGCATCCCCGGCTGGGAAGCCTTCAAACCCTGGGCCATCATCTCCCTGGCCGTCATGTGCAGCATCTTCACCGCCATCTGGTGCATCATCGTCCGCCCCGAACTCGGCATCATTGTCGGCATGGTGACAGCCCTCGTCGCCACCACCTACGGCAGCACCGAACCCTACGCCGCCATCGTCGCCATGGCGCTCCCCCTCGCCTTCGTCCTCAGCTGGCACGCCATCCGCCCCTACCGCGGCGCCGCCACCAAAGGCCGCTTCGCCGCCGGCGGAGTCGCCGCCATCCTCGGCATCAGCGCCTGCACCTACACCCTCTTCACCGCCCTCGGCGCCGTCACCCTCATCCTCATGGCGCTCATCGTCACCATCCACCGCCTCTGGGTTGACCGCCAAGAACTCCGCAAACTCGCCGGCAAAAAAGTCAAAAGCCCCGGCAAAACCGTCATCAGCCCCGACCCCATCAAACTCCGCAAACTCCGCCGCCATATCTGGCAGCCCATCATCCGGCTCATCGTCATTGGCCTCGTCTCCCTCGCCTTCGCCCTCATTCACTGGGGCTACTACCTAATCAGCGGCATCGGCCAACCCCGCAGTCACAGCGGCAGCGCCCTCCACTACCTCCCCAGCGACTCCGCCACCGTCCTCCTCCCCATGTTCAAGAGCGACGCCATCGGCCTCCTCTGCCTCATCGGCCTCGTCTGGCTCATCGTCACCATCCGCAGCAGCCGCATCGCCCAAGCCCTCACCATCGGCATCATCGCCATGTACCTCTGGACCCTCGCCTCCATGGGCTCCGTCCTCCTCGGCATCACCCTCCTCGGCTTCCGCGTCGCCCTCCCCCTCACCCTCACCTTCGCCATCGCCGGCATCTGCGGCATCTTCGACGCCACCCACCGCATCATCTCCGTCGCCGTCCGCCACGTCGTCATCGACGCCACCACCTCCCCCGACAACAACGCCACCCCCCTCGTCCTCAACGGACAAACCCCCCGCTACGCCGGCACCACCGACGCCGAACCCAACACCCCCGCCCTCATCCTCCCCGACGACCGCCTCCCCCTTCCCGCCGCCTTCACCTCCATCGACCCCGTCGTCCGCCGCTCCTACAGCGGCCCCAACCAACCCATCCACGTCCGCCGCACCGCCCGCACCATCCAAGCCGTCGTCGCCACCATCACCCTCCTCATCGGCATCGGCTTCGCCCAAGATATCCCCACCTCCCTCAGCGACGAAATCCAAATGGCCTACACCGACACCGACGGCTACGGCGTCCGCGCCGACCGCTTCCCCGCCGGCATCGCCTCCTACTACCCCCAAGTCAACCAAGCCCTCCTGGAAGGCGCCTCCACCCGCCAAGGCCACCCCGCCCACGCCAACGACATCATCGTCCTCACCACCGAAGAAGCCCTCCTAGCCTACTACCCCTACTGGTCCTTCCAAGCCATCAGCCCCCACTACGCCAACCCCCTCGGCCTCTACGACAAACGCAACGAACTCATCGAAGACTGGGCCCTCGCCACCAGCCCCCACGGCCTCCTCCGCAAACTCCACGCAAGCCCCTTCCCCACCCCCAACGCCTTCGTCTTCCGCCGCGACGGCGACAACTACTCCCTCCTCCTCAGCGAAGACGTCTACCCCAACCAACCCAACGTCCACGACTACACCGTCTCCTTCGCCGCCAGCATCTTCCACTCCCGCTGCTTCCTCATCAAAGAAATCGGTCCCCTCGTCGCCGTCACCCGCATCTGCCAAACTCCCCAAGAAATGTCCAATGACTAGTACTCTGAAGCCATGACCATCCAGAACCGCATCCTCGCCGCCACCACCACCGCCCTCCTCATCCTCACCGGCGCCAGCGCCCTTGCCACTGCCGACACCATCCCCGAAGGGCCTTTCGGCCCCCACAATCCCTTCGCCAAAGACGCCAAAGACCTCAGCTGGGGCAACAAAGACATCCCCACCAGCAGCCAAGTCCGCCGAGAAATGAAAGAAGGCAAACGGCCCCAATGCACCATCGGCCTAGCCGGTAACGAAGCCACCGCCAACTGCGTCAACAACACCGGCACCCCCTTCTTCGCCGCCGTCAGCACCACCTGCGCCACCAAAGACGCCAACGGCATCTCCACCGCCAAACCCGTCAACGCCAGCTTCGCCATCCCCGCCCACAGCAACGGAGCCGGCATCGCCCGCTGCCAACCCGGCACCACCGCCCAAGGCATCAGCCTCACCGGACCCGTCACCCGCCACGAAGCCGAACTCATGCAGAAAAACCCCGCCGAGGTCGCCGTCAAAGCCTTCCTCTAGCGGGAGCTAGCAGGAGCCAGCAGGAACCTCCTCCGCAACAGGGAACCTTTACCTCCCCGGCGGCACTCACCGACTAGGCTAAGAGCGTGACTACCAGCTCCGCACCCCGCCGCACCCGCCGCCGCATCGCCATCGCCGCCACCCTCACCGGCATCCTCGGCTTCCTCCTCGCCCTCGCCTCCGCCGTCCTCCCCGTGCAGCAAACGGTCGCCACCATCAACTGGAGCCAGACAAAAGAACCCACCGGCATTGTCTCCCCCCTCGTCTCCTACCTACCGCAAAACCTGGTCGTCACCCTCCCCTGTGGCAGCGTCACCGACGCCCCCACCAACAGCCTCCTCTTCTCCACCATCCCCGCCAGCTCCGCCGACGCCGGCAGTGAAGGCCTGCAAATTCGCCGCGCCCCCGACGGCGCCGGCACCGACGCTCTCTCCATCACCTCCCGCAGCCACCTCCTCTTCTCCATTCCTGTCGCGGAACTAGCCAACCAACCCGCCAACTGCTACATCACCACCACCATTCGCCCCGACGCCGGCCCCTCCGCCCCCTCCGTCTATGTTGAAGCAACCGGCAACACCTTCCCCATGCCCGGTAGCAACGGTGACGGCACCACCAACACCAGCCCCGTCGTCGGTGAACTCGCCACCGACTCCACCACCCGGCCACAGGTCGTCGGCATCTTCACCACCCTCCCCCGCGACGCTCGCATCCCCGGACTCGCCGCCACCATGGTGGTAGACACCCGCTTCTCCACCAGCCCCACCCCCCTCAAAACCGCCCTCATGGCCATCGGCATCCTCGCCAGCCTCGCCAGCCTCCTCCTACTCTGGCGCATCGACCGGATGAGCCGCCGCTACCGCCGCGACGCCCTCGCCCTCCGCGAAGACGCCGGCGAAAACCCGGCAGACCTCACCACCACCAACGCCGTGGGCGAGATCATTGACCCCAACCCCACAGCCGCTGCCGCAGATGCTGGCGGCTCCACCCAGCGCACTGCCCGGCGCGACGCCCAGCGCAAGCAGAGCCATAACCGCGGCCGTACCGGCGTGTGGATCACCGACGCCGTCGTCACCCTCCTCCTAGTGGTCTGGCACTTCTTCGGCGCCAACACCTCCGACGACGGCTACCTCCTCAACATGGCCCGCGTCGCCGACCACGCCGGCTACATCTCCAACTACTACCGCTGGCTCGGCTCCCCCGAATCACCCATCGGCTGGTACTACAGCATCCTCCAAGGGCTCACCGACATCAGCACCGCCAGCCCCTTCATCCGCATCCCCACCCTCCTCGCCGGCATCGCCAGCTGGTTCATCATCTCCCACAGCATCCTCCCCCGCCTCGGCGCCGCCATCCGCACCAACGCCGTCGCCTACTGGACCGCCGGCATGCTCTTCCTGGCCTGCTGGATGCCCCTCAACAACGGCCTCCGCCCCGAACCCATCGAAGCCGTCCTCTTCATTGCCTGCTGGGCCCTCGTCGAACGCGCCATCGCCCGCGGCAGCCTCCTGCCCGGCGCCCTCGCCATCCTCGCCGCCACCTTCGCCCTCGGCGCCGGCCCCACCGGCATCATGTGCCTCGCCATCCTCTTCGCCGGGTTCCGCAGCTACTGGCAAAACATCCGCATGGGCATCTACACTCTGCGCTCCGCCGGCACCCCCAAAGGCCTCGCCATCACCGGCGTCTTCGCCCCCATCCTCGCCACCGGCTTCCTCATCCTCTACACCGTCTTCGCCGACCAAACCTTGGGTGCCATGCGCGAAGCCATCCGCGTCCGCACCGAAATCGGCCCCAACCTCGGCTGGTTCGAAGACAAAGCCCGCTGGATCGCCCTCTTCGGCATTACTCCTGACGGCTCCGTCACCCGCCGTTTCCCCATCCTCATCATGCTGCTCATCCTCGGCATCATGATCTACATCATCGCCCGCCGCACCCCCATCGCCGGCCTCTCCACCCCCGTCCTCACCCGTGTAGCAGGCATCAGCATCGGCTCGCTGCTCCTCCTCGCCCTCACCCCCACCAAGTGGACCCACCACTTCGGCACCTTCATCGGCATCGTCGCCGTCGTTGGGGCAGTTGGCGCCGTCCTCATGACCAACCGCGGCATCGGCATCGCCCGCAACCGCTGGCTCGCCGCCGCCGCCGTCACCGCCATCACCGCCCTCTCCTTCACTGCCAACAACGACTGGTGGTACGTCAGCCAATTCGGCATCCACACCAAACACGGTGGCCAAGACTTCCCCACCTTCCTCGGCAAAGCCTTCTCCACCTGGTTTCTGGCGCTGGCCCTCCTCTTCCTCCTCATCGCCGCCCTGCTGCACTTCTTCCCCAGCATCGACCGCACAGCCACCACCACCAGCAACACCGCCATCCGCAACACCACCTCCTGGCTCGCCCGGCAACCCCTCATGCTGGCCGTCCTCAGCACCTTCGTCGTCGTCTTCAGCCTGGTCTCACTCCTCGGCGCCTTCATCCAGCGCTACCCCGCCTACACCGTCGGCTCCGCCAACCTCGCCGCCATCAAAGGCAAACCCTGCTCACTCGCAGACCAAGTACTCGTAGAACCCGACCCAGGGCGTTGGATCCTCCAGCCCGTTGACGGCAGCAACCCCACCGAAGCCCTCGCCGGCACCCTCCGCGACGGCTTCACACCCGACGGCCTGCCCGACACCATCGACGACAACCAAACCGAAATCAACACCGGTGACGCCGTCAAAACCCCCGACCGGCAAAACCACAACATACCCCCCTTCGGACTCCCCCACGACGTTCCCATACTGGGCACCTACCGGGCCGACAACCAAGTCTCCGCCCACCTAGTCTCCAACTGGTACCGGCTCCCCGCCCAACGCGACGACAGCCCACTACTGGTGCTGACCATCGCCGGCAGCCTCCCCGCCGACACTGTACAGCTGGAATGGACGACGGATCCACTGGCCGCGCCCGGCGCAGCCGCACACACCACCACGATAGGCGCCACCAGCACTGCCGGAGCCACTACCACTCCTGGCAGCAGCTATAAGGTTGCCGGCACCCTCACCCCCATGGACCCCGGCCCCACCCCCAGCTGGCGCAACCTCCGCGTCCGCCGCCCCCACGACCTCCCCGCCGACGCCACCGCCGTCCGCCTCGTCGTCCACGACACTTCCCTCGCTACCGACAAGTGGATCGCCGTCACCCCACCACGCGTCCCCCAACTCCACACCCTCAACCAGGTGGTTGGCACCACCGACCCCGTCCTCATCGACTGGTCCGTCGGCCTCGCCTTCCCCTGCCAACGCCCCTTCAACCACCGCAACGGCATCGCCGAACAACCCAAGTGGCGCATCCTCCCCAACGGGCCCAACGTCGAATCCGCCAACGCCTGGGAAGACCGCTTCGGTGGCGGCCCCCTTGGCTGGACAGACCTGCTCTACTACGCAGAAAACGTCCCCACCTACCTCAACCACGACTGGATGCAAGACTGGGGCGCCCTCCAACGCTTCATCCCCCGAGACCCAAATGCACTACCAGCCACCATCACCGTCACTCACAAGGACGTCAACGGCCTCTACACACCCGGCACCATGCGCGACACCCCACCAGCGCCCAAGCGCACCTAAACACAAGTAGACGCTAGTAAGTGGGCGCACGAAAAAACACCCACAGACAACCAAAAATACTGACCAGTAGCCAGTGGCCGTACCGAAACAGTGTGAGTGGACTGACTCTATGAGTGACAAAACACAAAAAATCGCAGTATACGCGCTAGGCGCATTCATGACATTCGCCGGCGTGTCACACATGTCCTTCAGTCGCGAAGAATTCCAAGAACAAGTCCCCAACTGGATACCCTTCTTCTCCAAGGATGCCGTCGTTCTCGGCTCAGGAGTTGCCGAAATTGGGCTTGGCCTAGGGCTTCTCGCACTCCCCAAGAAGCGCCGCGAAGTAGGCATGGCTCTAGCAGCCTTTTACACCGCCATCTTCCCCGGCAACATCGCCCAATACGCAGAACGCCGGAGCGCCTTCGGCCTCGACACCGACCGCAAACGCTTCATCCGGCTACTCTTGCAAGCCCCCCTCATCGCCGCAGCCCTACACGCCGCAGGGATCCCCGCCGAAAACGAGGAACTACCCACCGACAACTAACAACCACAACAGCGGATTAGCCGCTGCCATCGGCAAAGCCATAGTGGGTGGAACCACCACCACCGTTCTCTACTCATAGGACGTAGCCCGCAACGAAGAAGGATTCCAGCAGGTAGACACCAAGAAATACCCGGCTGGCTACCATCTAGTCGGTGATGTACTCAGCCACACCAACGGGGACATTATGGAACTCCCCCAAAAATCCTCAACGGAACCTACAAAACCACCTGTCACGGTAACCGTAAATGATGCAGCGGCTACCGTGGTAGGTGTTATGCGGGTGCGCGCGATGCACACCCCAACACGACCGGAGTAGCTACCCCCAGTGCCGCCGCGAGCAAACACACTGCAAATTAACACGATGACCACTCTAAAGCTATAAAGTGCAACACCGAAAAGTTACAGTTGAGCTCGCACCATCGTCATCTCGCCCCACCAATGAGCAACCTCGTGGAGAACTTCACCAGGATTACCAGGACGCGCTCTTTCCACCCCTTCTAGTACTCTATTGAGCTCATTATCTACATACATCGACCGGCACATAATCTGTCCCATAGCAGTTACTTCCTCAAACACCAAGGAACTTGTCGGCTATAGCATCCCCTTTACTCTCTTGTGATCCCGAGAGGTTTTCTCCTCCACCGCTAGTGTGCATCACGAAGCCCCGACCGTAACTCGTCGAGAGTGATCCCCTGCCGTGTCAGATAGGCAGCTTGCTCTACTTCAGGAGTAGTCTCCCCCCGATAAATACGCCGTAGGGCAGCAATGTCGTCCCCGTTGAGTTCCCCCCCGGCCATCTTCGTCATGCACTGCGCATACGCAATAGTCTCATCTTCACTCCGCCGCTCATCAGCAAAATTAAAACCGCTCTCACCATTCATCACAGGCTCTCCTCCGTAACGTACTTACCTTCAGCTGTCCTCATGAGTCTCCAACTATTTAAAAAGAGTCTGCCCCCACACAAAGAAAAATGGGAACAAGACAGTGACAATCAGAACGACCACGAGCATAATTCCGCCAAACACCACATACGGCAAAAGATAAAAAACTCCTACTCCAAGGCATATTACCCATGTCGTCCACCGAACAAGTCAGGAACGACCACGAACCACTCGCAACGCAACCACAAGACCGAAGGCCACAAGAACTGGAATAACGAACGATTCCACCACCACACTCTCCCCTTCCCACTAATGTTTACTGTTTAATTGTATTGGGATGTGTGTGGGCATACTCAGCAAGGATCTTTGACACACTGTCACCTTTCGACCGCTTGGCGTTGAAAGCTTCCCGTCGATCCTATTGCCATAGCTCGTTATCCATGTACACACTAAGGGCTTTGCGCTTTGTGTGAGTCTCGGTATCTCCGATAACTTCCCGGATGGTGTTCTTGTCGAACGCGGCATTCTGCATCTTTTTCAGTTTCGTCGCAAAGTCTTCCCTATCAGACCATCCATAGCCTCCTTGATTCCTTCCCAAATGAATTGGTAACAATACAAATCTACTGGGCTACTACCAAACGCTTTTCTAATGTCTTCCCTTTGCGGAATCATCACTGGAAAAACCGTGAACCTGCTCTTCTCCAGGCTCTGTCCACTGCAGCTGGCAGTACCCGCACGGCAGGACTCTCCACCTCCGCTACCAGCATGGCGGGAGCTGGGGCTGGGATGGGGAGGCTTCTCGGCGAGATGGGAGGACTTGGCGCAGCTGGGGCAGGTGTGAGTAGGGGGAATAGTTTCGCCACCGCCCAAGAATCCCGTCTTAGTGAGGGGGATCTTGCTGCTATCCCCACCGGGGAGGGTATCCTCTACACTCGCGGTAACTGGCAACCTATCACCCTCAACCCTTACTACCAGTGGCACTAGCATGTTTTTCTCCTGTTGGGTGTGGTGGTGCGGGAGTAGGATAAGAGGGTAGATGCTCCCTCATTAACCGGTGGTTCTCCCCTATGTCTACCCGTCACCTCTCACAGTTTCGTCGTTTATGCGGTGTGGGGTTGTGTGTTGTGCTAGTAGCAGGAATAAATACTCCCATCGCCTCTGGTGAGACTCCTGAGGAGCGGTGTAAGCGGGAGACAGAGGCCTATAACAGGGCCTGGAAAGACGCCTGGATAAGAAACCACCCCAGGGAAGTCGCCAAAGGTGAGCAGCCGCCTTCCCCTACTCCCCCCTACCGGTGTTTTGGCCATGACACTCCCCAACAAGACATGCCTGGGTATACTCCCCCACCCGGGGCTGCTGTCCCGCCTGCTGGTGGTGGGATCCCACCTGCTGGAGACACCCCCGGTACTGCTGGGGGTGCTGGTGGGGAAGGGTCTTCCCCGGGGTTTCTTCCCGAATCCCCCAACCCCCTCGATACCCCCACTCCCGGGGCCAGGTCCGACTACCCATACGGATCCTCCTACCAGGACACATGGGCTAGCCGCCGCAACCACACACCCTCCTCCCCCACTCCGGCTGCTGGGGGAAACAGTCTCACCCATGCCACCGGCAATGGAATAGACGGCAGAGGCAACGGAGCATCCAACACTGGTAATGGGATCACCCCCAACGGCACACCCCACCACAACACCCCACCCGCAAAGGATGAGAACCCCATAAAACGCTGGTGGCATAACCTCACCCACCACCAACCCCAGCGGGTAGAACGAATGGAGGCGGAGTCTGACACTCGCCCACCCGCCTCTGGAGAGCGGCAGGGACGAGCTAACAGGGGGCAAGAGTTTGTGTCGTGTACTCTCGTCCGCCACACCGAGGTTATTCCTGGGAAACGGGTGGGATACCCGAACGGGACCGTCCCGGATAAACGCCTTGCAGGAACCGACCTAGGCTACCAGCTGCGCATTGGGGGAAAGCGCTACGCACTTTTCGGGGACAGTTTCGACCCGCCAGGAAAACCTGAAAGTTCCCACTGGAGTGGGTGGTGGCTAGTCCCCGTTGACCAAGCAGGCTACCCTAGCCCCAACGGTTCCCTCATTGATGGGAAAACACTCTTCTCCCACACCCGCTACCCCTCTGGGCGGAGACTTCCCGCCGGCGTGATCCACACCCTAGACGGTAACGACATCGTCATGATCACACCCCTACACAAAAGCCCACGTATCAAAAAGACTGACAGTAAGGAAGAACAACAACGGAAACGAAAACTCGGAATGAAGCCCCGCGGCAATGGGGAACTCTACCGCCTCACCCGTGGGAAGAATGGGAAGGTGGTGGCCCACAAGATCGGGGAAACCCCCAGTGTTAATATGACGCAGATGTCGGGGTTCCAACGAAAAGAACACGGGAAAACCGTCACCTACATCACCACCAACAACTTCGACCGCACCCAAGGGATTGTGCTGTGGCGAGTCACTGACCCCACACAGCTGGGCAATGTGAACGCGTGGGAATGGTATAACCCCTACACCACCCACTGGGTCCGCTATAGCGATAACCCCAACCCTCTACAGCTTCCGGGAAGCGATAAGGCGATGGAAATGGATTTCAGACAACTACCTGACGGCAGTGTTGTCCTTCTCTACGGGCAGGGGAAAAATATGGGGTTGCGGATGCGGGCTGTCCCCACCCTCCCCACCAACACACTCTCCACCTGGCCTGCGGTAGAACAGTTCTACACCTCCCCACAAATCCAACAACTCATACCCAACGCCGATGGAAGACTCCTCGCCACCGCACTATGCTGGGCCCCCGCTTTCGGTATCACCCCACCAGGAGCCGTCGCTACTTACGCCCCCCAAGTCACCAACCCTGATACCGCCACCCTCTTTAACCTTGCGATGAGTTTTTCCAGCTGGCCACACCCCAAAGATGGCCCCTCGACCGCCTACAACACCAGCTACGCCACCATCGGCCCCCTCATCTACCCCAACCTCTCCCCCACCTGCCGTCCATCCCCCAACACCAAAAAAGGACACCAATCATGACACACTTCTCCCACCTCCTCGCCGCCTGCCTTACAGCCTGCCTCACCCTCACCTCCACCACCGCGTGTTCTGCTGAACCCATACCAGAACGCCCTGCTTATGTGCCTTCGTGGTTGTGGTCAGCTCTTTATGACGGTAAGGCCTACCCTTCCCTGGACTGGAATAACTTTGTGGTTGTTAACGGTAAAAACGTCTACATTGGTTTCCACTACACCACTGGCTATACTTTCGACTGCGACATGGGGGCT
>QWCE01002893.1_pt1 | contig 22168 bp, 21 predicted proteins | sample 1972531 | NCBI WGS metagenome assembly QWCE01 (sample SAMN09866716, study PRJNA288562) | Human gut metagenome isolate term4_stool, whole genome shotgun sequencing... | reverse complement strand
AAATTTGCGAATGTGTAAGTTTCATTTTTTTCTTTTTTATGGTTTACAAATACAAAGATAAGAAAAAAGGAGCTTACACACTTTTATAGGACAGTACCATTTTTCTTGGCGTATAGCGGAAGTCCAAACACCTGACGAACAAAATTCTATGGGATGTTTTTACCCCAATCGGTGATTAGGCCACACGTTCACCATTTGATATGAGAATGTGACTTCCTGACCAATTGGGGTTAATTGGATGTCCGCCGAAACTTCCGAATACGGGTTGATTTTCTCTGAAACACCTACTCACGCAGGTTTTGGCGGACTATGCCTCATGGCTAAAAAGCCATGAGGGAATTACTTGCTCATGAACTTTTTACCGTTTTGAATGACAATGCCCTTGTAGCCCTTGCCTACTCTCTGGCCGGAAAGGTTGTACATCGGCGCGTCGGCATTGTCGCCGATGGCGCTGACAGCATCGAGTTTTGTGTCGCCGGTCTTCACCAGCTTGATGTTGTCAATATATAATTTCATGGCATCTTCATAGTTTGTGGTGTTGGCATGGAAGCCAATGTAAATGATATCGTCGTTCTCGGAGGTGAACTCACATTCTTTTGTGATGAACTTGCCATCGGTATCAATTTCGGTGTCGGCTACTAATTGCCGGGTCATGGAGGTTGAAGCGGGGGAGTTGCCTAATTTCACCTCAAATTTCTCCTTTCCGATCGTCTTTACATCAAACGAAAGTTTGTAGATAGCACCCTTGTCCACTGCAATGAATGGTGTGAACAACCAATCGTCTTTTTCCGTGCTACTGTAAATTGAGACCCAGTAATTGTCGTAATCCCATGTCCAAAAGCCATTTCCATCGCCATTATGCTCGATGGTGAAGAGCAGGAAGTCATCGTTTTTGTCGAAACTTTCGGTGTAAGGCACTGTAAATGGCTCGCCTATCATCAGTTTGTTTGACGACATGGGCATGCCAATCGTATTTTCATCTACATAGGGGATAACGTCGAAGAAGCAGTTTTCGGGTTTCTCGGCTGTCGCCTGAAATGTGAAGGGCGATGTAGCATTGGTCTCAACGACCTTGTTCATAGGCATTTGCACAATTTTATACTTCACTTCTTTTGCATCGAAGTAGCCTCCGTGTACGCTTTCTGTCGGGCCTTCCCATGTCAATGTAAGGTCTGTTCCGTTGGCCGCCCGTTCTAATTTTACATTTGAAACCGGCTTCGGCGTGTCCTTTCCTATGTATTGTTTTTTGAGTTCGGCCTTTTCGCCGTCACCGTTTTCATTGCTGACGACAATCACGAAGTCGTGAGTTCCCTGTGTCGTGGTGACATCGGCTTGTACGTTCTCGCCCGGATTTGTGTTTCCGTTGGCTTTTTGCTCGCCATCGACCAATACCCGATAAGTGAGCGCCCCTGACAGAACGTCTCCCGAATGAGTTTTGGTAGGAGCTGTGAACAAGACTTTTCCGGTTGTAGAGCCGTTTTCGAACTTAGCGCTGATGTTGGTTGACTTGCTTGGTGCGCCGGCTTGGATAATCTTGTCGCCTACCCAAATGAACGCGAATTCTTGGTCGTTCGTGAAAGTTTTGATCATCTCGCAAGCTGCATTGGTGACGTCAACCTTGTATAAAGCGCCGTTATCGTATTGAAAAGTGGCGGTCCAGTACATGTTTTTGTTGTCGCCCGGCAGGAAAGTGGCCGCTTGCTGGTACATTGGCCTCAAGGTTGTGTTTCCGACCAATTCAGTAGTTGCATCTGTTGTTGAAATTTTGTAGAGCTCGCCCTGATCGGTGATTCCGTAGAGATTTCCCTCATCATTGAATGCCAATGTGAGGAAATGCTTTGTTGAGAGCGAGCCGATTTCTGTCTTAGAATCGCGTTTCAGGTCCAATGTGCAAAGTTGGTAGTTATAATCATTCTCCTTGTAAACACTATAGACTTTGTCGTTTTTGGCATCGTAGGTAATTGGAGTGCCTTCGGAAACCATAGGCTTGGACAGCTTATGGCGGGTGATGAACTCAAATTTCTCGGTATTATAGATGCTCATGGAGTATTCGGGGCCGTAGCTCGTAGTTTCCATATTGAACACATAGTACAAATCTCCCACTTTCACCGCCCCGCAGTTAGGTTTGGTCGCAATGCTCTCCACCAAGTTCAGGTCGGCATTGGCATTTGAGGTGAATTGATAGATGCCGCATTGGTCATTAAGATTTGAAACATGGCCATACAAATCATAGCCTTCTTGGGTGGTTTGTCCGTTGATGGGCAACGAAGCCGTCATTGCCACGGCAGCAATTAAGGTCGTAAATAGTTTGTTCATAAATTGTTAGTTAATTTAAATTGTAATGTTAAACGATTTTTCCGATATTGATTTTTTAGTATTTCACGAATGTAATGTTTTTGATGGCTGAAAGTATTGGGTAACAATAACCATGTTATTTTTTGCAAATATATAAAAATATTGTCCATAATGCAAATATATTCATGGGAAATGGTAACAATTTGTATAATCAATGGTATTTATAGGCTGAAATTTGATGATAACATGCGAGTTCAACAACTGAACGGGAACCATTCGGTTGTAAAAAGGTCTGTGGGCTATCGATGCGACAAAGTGCGGCAAGGGCACAGAATTAACCTTCAATAGTCAGGCGGCATGCGTGAGAGCTCATCAGGAAGGGGGAGAAAAAAAATAACAGAATGCAAGGTCGCATCCTGTTATTATCTTATGGCTCTTTGCCCGATTGTAAAGGTGTTTCTAAAAAATCGGCCTCAAAAATAGAGCATTCAGCAAGGAGATGGCCGAAAAGATGAAATCATCAACGTCATGTCGGCAATGACTTCATCTGACAGGCTTTGCCCCGATGCCAAACCAACGGTGACAAATTGGAATCACAACCATCCCTGCCATTCGGGCGGCTGGCAACAGACGCTCACTCCGTAATCTGCAGACAGTAAGGCAAAGGCTGCTGCAACTCCATGAAAGTGAGGGTCGGCTGTTTGTCTTTCGTGCAGATGAGCGTACCCGCCGACGACTTCAGCGCCTTTCCCATGTCGTAGCCCATCGCCCTGACCTGGCTCTGAAGCCCGTTGTAAGCGCTTCGGTTGAACACATATATATATAAGGTGGCGCCATTCTGAGCCAGCATCAGCATGCTCGAATTGCCCTTTTTGAAGGCTGTCGGCAGAAATTCCTTGCTCAAGTCCATGTTTTTCACCCAGTTATAGTCCCTGCCATAACTGTCGGACGAGATGCCTTTATAGATGTAGCCTTGTTTCTCAAGCACTTTCTTCCCATGCTCCAGTGTCTTTTTCTGAAAAATCGAAATGGCATCCTTCACCGAAACGATATCGCTCTGCGCCTGAACGCCTACGGCAGCAAGGAGGACAACCATAAGCAGTAAAATCTTCTTCATCGTCAGCTAATTTGAATGAGTATTACAAAGATATGAAATATATTTAAAATTCATGTTCTGGCAATGCCATATTTTAGAAATTTTAGGAAGTTGTCGGACCTTCGGGCGCACAAAGTGCCACCACAAAACAGTAGAACGAGAGCGTAAAACAAGGGGAAAGGAGACAAAAACAAGAAGAACAAGAGGAGAAGAACAAGAGGAAAAGCCAACAAAAACAAGATGAATAGGACGAGAAGAATTTGCATTTGAACCGAAATTGTTCATCTGCGCAGTCCTATTCATTCATCCATCATCAACCGATTAGAAAAAGACGATATTGTGATGCGGTTAAATTTCTGTAATTATATAATGTGGCATAACCATAATCACAGAAAATAATGTAAATTTGTAAGCAAGAAGGATATAAGAACAAGACCCGATAGCTTGACGAATCAGAGGCTACCGGGAATCAACGTTACAAAGATAGTGCTTTTTCTTGTTGCAATCAAGTAAATGAACGATTTTTTATGGAATATTTAGAATTTGAAAGAATCTTGTCTGCCAAACGAATGCGGAGATATAAAGAAGCAGCGAATGGCGATACTCGCAAGGCTATGGCTTTGTATCGCTACAACTTGCGCTTGTCACAGGAGATGTTCACAATCGTGAGTTGCTTTGAGGTGGCATTGCGTAATGCTATAGATGGTCTTTTGGTAACAACCTTGGGAAACGACTGGTTGAGAGATTCCGTTCAAGACGGTGGTATATTCTCCAACGGTCGCATGAACGAGACAAGAAAAATCATAGAAAAGGCATACAACCGTTTGAATAGACAAGGCATATTTTCTCACTCAAAGCTGATTGCCGAAATGGAATTTGGTGTTTGGAAATATATGTACTCTTCTCTACAGTATCGTGCAACAGGACAATGTTTGTTAAGAGCTTTTCCTAACAAGCCTCGCTCATCTGCTGCTATTCAATACAACAACACATACATTTTCAATGAACTTGATAAGGTAAATAGCTTGAGAAATAGGATTGCCCATCATGAACCAATCTGTTTTAGACTTCATGCATCGAAAATAGACACTAGCTACATTGTCAATGAATATCAGAAAATACAAACTTTATTCTCTTGGATGGGAATCGATTCTCGTTCGATGTTGTATGGACTTGACCATGTACAAAGTGTCTGCACTAAAATAAATGCTTTAAAGTAAGGAGTTTTACGTTCTTTTTTACAAGAAGATTGCCCCACCCATGAGTTATTAGCATACATTTTTGATTAACTTTTTAAGATTTTTGATAATTACAAGTAAACATTTTCTCAATCAACAGTAAGCTAAACTCAAAAGTGCACGAAGACGTGAGTCCACCAGTGCACTTTTTTCATTTTCATTTGCCACATCCAGCTTTATCCCTACACTTGCTTTCCGAAACCATTTCGGCAACATTTCCACCCACCGCACCACACTGAAGGCGCACCCCACAGACCACAACCTCTACGGGGGAAGAGCCGAAAGGCATCGGCACGTTCGAGGAAATTAAGTGGAGTTAGTACAGCTTGTTTTTCAATTTATCGAGATTACTCTTTACGAAGTCGAGTATTTTTTCCCCAAGAAGATGCACCTCCGTTGAGAATAAGGCGGGCTTTCCATCGTCCAAACTAAAGTTTTTGTTTGAATTGTCGATGGCTCTTTCCAGGTGGACGGTGTCCCTATTCAAATCAAATCCGCCAGAAATCCGCTCATTCAGATAGTCTTTGAATCGCTTATATCTCGTGATGTCATAGTCTGAAGGTTTTGATTCGTAGATATGATAATACAGCCAGATTTCAAAACACGGATTACTCTGTGCCACATTCCACGCCGAATAAGGCTTCAGCTCACTAAATTCAGCTTTCACTTTCTCATTCTTTTTCTGACAGAAACTGCGCAAGGGATCTATTTTTCCCTCATCGTCCCAAGTGTCCGTGTCGATAACAAACCACACCATATCACCTTTTTGATAATCGAGGATGTATTTGGGGCTATCACCCTCGAATATCTCAATAGCACGTTCTTTTAGTTTCAGCGGATCGGTTCCAGCGGTTGGCAATATGGGGATAATCTCCAAATTGGAAGTCATTCCTTTGAAGAACGAAAAATAGGCTGGTTCTGTCCCCACTCCCTCACAGACGACATACACCTTACGGGCGTCACGTGAAGGCGCATGCTTAAAATAATTCTTGGATCGTTTGAGCATGGCTACCAGTGAAGTGCTTCGAGATTCGACATAAACGGTATTCCGCCGTATCTTCCATTGAGGTAACCATTTTCAATATTTGCCGTTCGGTGGATATTGAAATCGCTCAGCGAATAAAGCTGCGTTGCCTGCTCCACGTCTTTCTGCGCAAACCATATCTCATCGGGCCTGAATATATCTTGGTCAAGCAATCCCGATTCGTGTGTCGTAAAAATCAGCTGCCCCTTTGCCTTGTCGCTCGCAGAGAGGTCTTTCATCAACTGTTTTATCATAACAGGGTGCATGCTCCGCTCTATCTCATCGACGATATACACGCTGTTTTCGTAAGTCGTAGAATAGAGTAACGGCATATACTCGATGAGCCTTTTGGTACCGTCAGACTCCAAAACAAGCGGCAGTTCCATCTCTTTTCCCGTACTGCATTTGTGTATCGGGATTAACGTCTTCTTAACGGCAACGTCGTTCTCAAAAACAACATTGGCGACTTCACCTAACACAGACCTTATCGGGAATGGCATGCCTGGAAATTCCTTTGCTTTTAATATCAATCGCGAAAGCTCAGAATCAGGCTTGACACTGTCCTCCTGAATCGTCTCCTTTTTAACTTCCAAGCGGGTGATACCTGTATTCATCTTAGGCAATAACTGGCTCGCCATGTGCTGAAAATCAGGCTTTGTGTCCAAGAGATGGGGAATATACTTTGCAAATGCGTTGGGCAAAAGTATCTGAAGTTCTTTGACAAACCAATGGTAAGCAGACGTTATTTTCACAAATTCTTCTGGATAGCTTTTCCCAAGAAATGAAAGAAGCGACATTTCAGGACGAACAAGACGGCTGAGGGCATCAATAAATTCGGGTGTGACCTTCTTGCCGACCTCAGCTTCGTTGATTTCTATCTTGTTGTCAATGCGCTTGAAAATCCATATATCCGTTGTTTTCTTACTCAATAGCAACTCCTCAAAAAGAATCTTAGCGGACTCGAACTCAATATGATAGTAATAGACGACGCCGTCTTTATAAAACTCAACAGCAATTGCAGTTGGCTGAGCCTGGCAATCAACATCAAATTGAAATTTCAGACCGTCCCTCCGCAGACCGTTCAGGTTGCCGTCCTTCACTAAAGTTTTCAAAAAATGAATACTTTCTATCAGTGCACTCTTGCCGGCGCCATTAGCCCCGTAAATCGCACTCAGACGCAAGGCGGTTGCAAACCCACAGGCTACCTTGTGGCTCTCATGATTATGGCTCTTGCTTGACGGGAAGGTGTTAAATTCAACCTCTTCCTTAAACGAATGAAAATTCTGAACCGAAAGTCTTAATAGCATCGCAATTCCGTTAAAAGTTCACTGCAAATATACGTAAACAAACGTAAAATGTCAAAGAAATCAACACTATTTCGATAATTTCTAACATTATTAAATAACTGTTCACAATTAATTTTTCACCCACTCGATGGTCAGATAGCAGAAGTTTAGCCTTCTGTGCCTTTGAAAGAAAGACAGATCACGTATCAGACTATCAAACTAAATCAGTACTGCCGAAATAAACGGCGACGCATCGTGCAGGACAATGAAAGACTGAAACAGATCATTCTTTTCAACTTTATCATGATAATATAATTACTTATCTATTTATATAAAAATATAAACTGCGACAAAAAAGTGTAAAGTTTAATTATTTTTCAATAAACTACTTTTCTGTCGCAGTTGGAAGGAAAATTAGCGCAAGACAAAACTACAAATTTGTCGCAACTAACATAACGCACTGACATATAGCTATTTGAAGATTTAAACAAATATGACTGTCCAACGGAATCTGTAGGAAAGGGAAAAGCGAAACAGAAGAAAAACAATGAGGAATAGCTCGTTTTGTAAAGAAAAATGACAATTAAAGCTATCATTTTCCCTTTCCGTCGCTATCTTTTTCCCTTTCTGTCGCCTCGGTCGGAAAAAACTTACTAATTTGTCGCCGAGAGCTTACCTTTCAGTCGGCAGCATCTTCCCCTACAGTCGGGAATAAACTACCTTCGTGTCGCCATACATCAGCACAACACAATCATTATCAACACCTTACAACTCCCTACTAAATCTATAACCAATGAATGGTAACGATATCAAAGTTCATAGAAAAGTCTCTGTCGGACTTTAGGGCCTTCACTGATTTCAGTTTTTGACCGAACGGCCGACGGGGGCAAAGGTCGGAGCGTCAACAAACGATGCTTACATGCACGAAGTCACGCCCAAGGTAGTGCCGATGGCCGTCAGAATGGTCACCAGCATCTGAATCAACATTTTCCACGTATCTCTTTTCATCTTCATTTAAATTTTTTGTCGGGTGAAACACATCGCCTACCGCTAAGGTTTAAGGATTGGCAGGGTCGTTACTGCCTTTGCCACCGGTTTTGTCATCGTCGCCAGTGCCGGCATACTTGTCGTCCTCTTCCATCTTCACACCTTCGAGGAAAGTCTTGATGTAGTGCTTGTCGGCACCCTTGTGACTGTCGGGGCGGAAGATGATGTGTGGGTCGTAGATGTTCTTCGCCACGCTGAAATCCTTGCTGTTGCTGACACCACGCGAGCGGATGCCCACCTTGAAGCTGCCTAAGCCGTCGAGTTTCACACGATGTCCGTTCTTCAAGTCGTAGGCCATCTCCTTCACCAGTGCGCACAGTACGGCCACGATGTCCGACTCGGTCACGGTGCAACGCTCGCTGATGCGCTCCGAAAGTTCTTTCACTCCTACAGTTCCTTTCATCACCGCACGCGCATACCAGTTTCCCTTGGTTTTACTTTTCTTACGCTTGTCCTGATACATTCTGTACTTAATTGCCATAATGCTATAAAAATTTTAAGTTGTCCTCCCTCCATTGCCGTCATCCTGAACAGTGTTTCTCATGCGGAGGGAAAACGGGTTAATAAATAAGCCACCGTCATGGCGGCCGTTGTCTATATTATTAAGGTACCTTCAGTTATGGTGGACTCCGCCAATCGGCCCTTCCTGATAGTGGCGTGCCTTGCGAATGGGCAGCATCCACTTCGTTTTCGGGCCGCTGACACCAACCGAGCCCCTACCCTTTGGGCGGTAGCTGACATGAATCCATCGCTTCTGCAGCGAGCCTGCTGGCTCAAGGATGAGCTGGTCGAAAGGCGTCAGTTGCCTGATGATGCGCGCATACTTGCGACACATCTCATTGCCCGTCACATGAATGTCGGCCGCCTGACCGCAAAGGTGCTGCGATGTCGCCACTCCGCCCACCGCACGGTTGAGAACCCGGCAACGGTAGCCACTCGTTACAATCACCCGTCCGACCCTCTGGCGCAACGGTTCGAGCACCTTCACCGCCAGTTGTCTGAGATTTTCGACCACCTCCTCGTTCGTCAGTCCGTCTTCCGGATGCTCCTCCGGCACATTCTTGATGCCCAGTCTGATGGCCGTTCCCGACCTGAGCATCTCGCCCACGGTGAAATGGGGCGACAGTTTCTCGTCAAAATCTATTTTCATGGTATCACATTATTATATAGTAGCACGACGCTCTTCGTCGTTATCCTCTTGCGATTGCAAAGGTACGACATCAGCAGCCCCATATCAAGAAAACGTGGACTACTAAAGTGTATAGTCTTTCAGATACCATAGCCAACCCATTCATTATCAGCAGCATAGGAAACATTGCACCCTTCCGCCACCACCGCCCCGCAACTATCCTCCCCCACCCTCGCCCTGTCAAGGCTTCTCTGCCTGCGGTCTCCAAGCCCACCCAGCGATAGAAAAGCAACGAGCAAGCGAAAAGTAAGCTTTTGTCCGACAAAAGGTCATCTTTTACTCGATGATACCTGATGTTTGAAAAATTATGAGTAACTTTATCGCGCAATCTGACGACTTTCACGCCAAACGCATGGAAAACGACCGGCACGCAAGCAGAGACAGTCTTTTCTGTGTATGCTCCGAAAAACGATCGTCCGTAGCAACTTATTAAAATAAAAACATTTAAAAAGGAGAAAAATATGAGAATTTTCGGCAATATCATCTGGCTCATCTTTGGTGGCATAGAATCGGCCTTGGCCTATTTCACTTCAGGTCTTGCTATGATGCTCACCATCATCGGCATTCCCTTCGGCCTGCAGTCGTTCAAAATCGGAATCTACGTGCTGTGGCCATTCGGGCAGAAAGTGGTGCTCGACAAAGAGCAACACGGTTGTCTCCACACGGCGATGAACATCCTGTGGTTCTTCCTCGGAGGCTTCTGGATATGTTGCATCCACATCCTTTTCGGTGCGTTGCTCTACATCACCATCATCGGAATCCCATTCGGAAACAAGCAATTCGAACTGGCGGGTCTGGCTCTGCACCCCTTCGGACGAAAGGTGGTGCCGACAGACCTAAGCCTGTGAGCCGCCCAACACCGCCTCGGCAACAGATCGACGAGCAAACAGTGCGCAATGACATGAATTTGGCATGGTCGCAGATGTCTGATAATGTTAAAACGGCATAAAAAATGTAAATATAACGATTTATAGCAAAAAAATGTTATTTGTTTCACGGGAAAGTATTACCTTTGCAGGGAAAAATAGAATATTTGCTTAAAATATAGTCATTAATAATTAACAATTTATGAAAAAATTTTTTATCGCACTTTCGATGCTCGCAATGGGTGTCACAGGTATGCAGGCTCAAGTAGCTCTTGAAAAGCAGAAACCATTTGACAACGTCTATCTCGGCATTCAAGGCGGTGTAATGGGTCCACTTAACTTCAAGCATTTCTGTCCAATCAATCCGTCAGCAGGACTCAAACTGGGCAAGAACTTCAGCCCGGTATGGGGCGCCAACATCGAAGGAGTCGCATGGTTTGGCGACAATCGCTGGGATTCAGGATCTATTGGCTTTGCTGACAGCCACACATTTGTAAAAGCAATCAATCTCGGTCTAAACGGTACACTCAATCTCACTAATCTCTTTTCTGAATACAAAGCCGACCGCACTTTCGAACTCGGCATTGAAGCTGGTATCGGCTATTACATCTGCTTCGGCGATGACAACCTCATTCGCACCGACAACATGGGTGACGACACAGAGTTGACAGCCAAGACAGGCCTTACCTTCGCATGGAACCTCGGCAGCAAAAAGGCATGGCAGATTTATGCAGAGCCAGCTGTCATCTGGAACCTGACACACGGCCCTGGCGATGCCGTTCGTTTTAGCAAGCAAGCCGCACAACTCGGTCTGTTCATCGGTGTGAACTACAAGTTCTTGACTTCCAACGGAACACACAATTTCAAAGTTTGGAATGTCGGCGAGATGAACAACGAGATCAACTCTCTTCGTGAACAGCTGAACGCTAAGCCAAAAGAAGTTGTAAAGGAAGTGGTAAGAGAAGTAATAAAGGAAGTTCCAACTACCACTACACAGACTGTCAAGGTTGAGAACTTGGTATTCGTTACCTTCGCACAGGCTAAATACAACTTGACAAACGCTGCCAAGAATGCGCTCAACGAGATCAAGGAAGGCAGACACGTACAGGTTGTCGGCACCGCTTCACCAGAAGGAAATCCACAGTTCAACCAGAGATTGTCAGAAAACCGTGCTAAGGTTGTTGCTGACTACCTCAGAAGCCGTGGCGTCATTGTTGACGAAGCTACTGGTAAGGGTGTACAGGGCGTGACATCTAACCGTCTGGCAGTTGTTTACGTACAGTAAATCTTACCCGACCAGCTCACACGACTGGTCTGTAAAGACAAAAACAAGTGGGGATGAACCATAACGGTTCATCCCCACTTTTACTTTTGATGTGGGTGCAATGTCTCGCCCACAACCAATAAACTCAAAGCGGTCAACTGCAAAATCCGCTTTCCTTTTTGTAGTTAGGCAGAATGAAAAACACGTAAGGTGTTAGCTTTCAGACACCATAATGCCGGCTATAAGCTGCGCGTTGCTTTCTTTTGCATGAGAAAAGCCCCAATGAGCAATTTGGACTATAGCCGAACTGTAAGCCGTATCCGCGTCATCAAAATGTAAACCTCTGTCGAATGCCCCGATCAATGACTTGCAGCCAATATTTGATTCACAGGGTTCGCAACGGCACAACGGCACAACGAAACGCATTTTTCTTACCATCGACATCGTCTTTTCAGCAAAAAATAACTATCTTTGCAACACAAGTGCCCCACGTGCCCTCTGGGAGCATCGCAAAAGAAAGGACGAACAGAAAATATGTTCGCCACCGCCTGGAAGGCGAAGTGTCGCCGTCAGCACTCAAACAGCTGACCGACAAGCACCGGAAAAACTTTCGACACAACAACGTCGCATCAGGAAACGGCACGCAGCAACGATGCGACACAGACAAAAACAACAGAGATATGAAACTGGCAGAAGCATTGTCGATCCGCAAGGACCTGACCAAGAAAATTGAAATCATCAAGTCGCGCCTGATAAGCAACGTACGACTGCAGGAGGGCGACGAGCCATCGGAGCAGCCCGCTGAGCTTTTCAAGGAACTCGACAGTTGTTTAGTGCAGCTCGAATCGCTCATCGCACGCATCAACAAGACCAACATGCACACCAAAGCCGACGGACGCACACTCACTGAGATGATGGCTGAGAAGGAAGTGCTGACCAAGCGCATCGCCATCATCGCAGACGTGGCAGACAAGGCCAACGAGACGCAAGACCGTTACTCACGCTCCGAAATCAAGATGGTGACCACCATCGACGTCAAGGCACTCAACAAACAGATGGACAAGCTGTCGGAACGACTCCGTAAGCTCGACATCAGCATACAGGGGCTCAACTTCCTCACTGATCTGGAGGACTGACCCCCACCCCATTCGGAAACCAATTTGGTGTAGCCACTTGCAGAGGGCGAATTGAAAAAAAACGATCAGTAGCCGAAGGAGCACGGCATTTCCCAGTGTGGACTCACGGACGATGCTCAGCACGCTATCACGGCGCAAGCTTCATTGTGCACATTTCACTACCATCAATTGACTCTACAAATGGTGAGGGCCGGGCTGAGGGAGATTGGTTTCCCACAAATGCCAACCCGTTCTGCCAGCCACCTGACGGGCAGCGTCAACTCCTCCCCTATTGCACAGGGAGACTTTGAAAAGCGATGGCATGAACAAGAAAGGCGGGGGCGACGGAAACGGGATGAGAACAGCGACGGGCATGGCGGCAAAACGATGGCGCCCATGCCCGTCAGCTTGTCAACAGTAACGGATGTCGAGCCACATGGGAGCGGCGATCGACTGGCGGGAGAGCAGGTAGAGATAGCGTTCGAGCACGGGACAGACACGAATGTTCTTGCGAGTGCGAATCCGCCCAATGACGGTCGATGGGTTTCTGGGCACAACACAGTGGAGCGTCGTGCAGATGCGCTCCACGATGGTGCGGAATCCCATGGGCAATCCACGCTTGTCGCGCAGGCTTCCGGTCTCCCATACGATATGCGCCAGCTCAATAAGGTCGCACTGTGTGCCAGTCCAACAGAGCCTTTCGTCGGGGCCACGGGCAATGAGTTCCCTGAAGTTTTCCACGATAGTCGTTTTAATCCTGATTACATCGTCCGGCGAGCACTTCGTCTCGGCGGTGCTTGTGTTTCTTGTTTCCATCATACTTCTTTTTCCAATTATATAAGGTTTCTCTTCCGTCGCCGTCTGGTCCAGGTGTTTTTGATGGGCGGCGGACAATCTTTCAGACACGGCAAGTGGCTTTTCTACCGTTGTCTGGTTGCAAAATTAGCACACGCTTGTGCAATATCTGTTCACTAAGAAAAATTTTTTAGTTAAACTTTCCTATTTCTTTTACTTTCGATCGTAATGGTTATCAGCACCAGTACGAATGACCTCATGGGGATTTCGGTGCAGAAACTTTCCATCAGAAAGGAGCTGCACCCATCCCATAAAGCTGCAGCGGACAGGTCAAGGCCATCCGCCGTCATAGCTTTCCCCATGTCTTCCTCCCTTCACAGGCAGGCAGGGACTACGTCTTACAACAGGCTCTCGCCGAAGATGGCATCCTTGATGTCCTTCTCGTGGTCGAACACGAAGCGGGCAACGATGGAGCTGAGCAGTGCCGTGGATGGCATTTTGATGCTGGAGGCTGACTTCAGGCGGTCGAGAACGCTTTTGAGGTCGGCGTCGATATAGACGGTGGCGAGTTTCGAGTCGCGCATCTTGTAGTCCTTGGCCAGATTGAGGAAGAGTTGCCAACTGTCCTCTCCGCTGTCCTTGGCTATGGTGTATTCACGCGCTAACGCCTTACCCTCGGCTTTCGGCAGTTTCTTGGCTGCCGGTGCGGTGCGGTCTTTCTCATCGTTGGATGCCTCCGTCTTGACGGCTGGCTGCGGTTTCACCGGTTCGGTCGTTTGAGTTTCTACTGCCGGCTTTGGCGTTTCGCCCTTGGCCGGTGTCACTGGGGTTTCCGTTCCCTGCGCTTTGTGTACCAGACTCGCAATTCCGCCTGGCAACACTACACTGGTTTTCTTCTTTACCATAGTCTTATTCTTTTAATATTGTATTCCTTTTCGTTGTTGATTCGGTGTCCACCCTCGGACACCCGTACACCTGTCGGGTCTCGCCGGTGCGCTCCCCCACCCCGTCGCCACGCTCTGGCTGACAGACGGCGGAGCTGTCGCAGCGGCTATTTCATCCGTTTGAGCATGAAGTCGAACGCTCCCTTGACCGCCTCACGCTGGGTGGCCAGTAGTTCGTAGGTGTTGATGCGCTTCAGTGTTGCGCGACTGTTCACCATCGGCGTCACTTTTCCGATCTGTTGGAAGATGTCGTTGGTGGCGGTCCACATGCGTTGTTCCTCGGTCGTTCCGATACGGGGGTCGATGCGGTTGGGAACGAAAAACAGTTGGGCGTGCATCTCCGGATTGTGTTCTTTGAGTGCGTTGATGACCTGTACGAAAACACCCGTGGAGTCGAGCGTCTTGTCCTCGTACTCGTAAGGGCAGACGATGTAGTCGGCAGCGGCAAAGAGTGGCAAAAGACCGTCCTCGCTGACGTTACCCGGCGAGTCGAAGAGCACATAGCCCTCCACCTGTGAGGCCGAGTCCATGAGTTGCTGCATCAGTTCGGGCTCACTGACGTCGAAACCCTGAACAATGTAAGGCTCTTCCATGCCCTCATACACTTGGGCATCCTTCTGCCGTTGCATCATGATGGTCTTTTGCAGGTCGGTGTCGATGATACAAACCGGCTTGCGCTTGTAGGCCAGATAATTGGCGAAGAGGATGCACAGCGTGCTCTTCCCCACTCCACCTTTCTGATTGGCAAAAACCACTTTTATATTTTTCATTTTTTATATATTTATATTATTACTTATTTCAATAGAATCCTATCACACTGTCAGTTATCGGCTCACGTTACTCATCGTCTTGCGGATGACCCATGAGTTCGATGTGTCGGTGACGCTGCTCCAACATGGCATAGAGGCAGAAGAAACCCACCAGCACCGACACGAGACTGGCACAGACCAGAAGGGTGAAAATCCTGTCAGGAACGGGCAATACCGCAAGGAAAAAGAAGGCCACGCTGAGCAAAATCACTGTAAGCACAGAATAAACGACGTAAAGGACCAGCCGATGCAATCTTCCTCTGACTGACCGAAGGAGCAGTTGTAGAAAGGTAGTGCCAAACATAGCGATGAAAATCTGAGACGTGACGGAGAGGAAATCGATGACGAACGACCCGCCAGCTGCCCAGTCGGCCAGAACAAAGAGCTTGCCAACAACGATAAAAACGCAGAGTGAGACGACGAGCGACACGACCGACTTCAAATGAAACGACTTGTATGGGTAATCTCCCACCCTCCGCAGCGCACGGCGGAAAAGCAGCAACAGACCCGCCAATGACAACAGGGCCAGGCTCTCGGAGAGAAGTGACACGACATCGCTCACCGAAATCTGTTCGGGCGTCAGCACCGCATCGACAACGAACTCGTTCTCATTGAGGAAGGCCAGCAGCAAACCGACAATGCTCATGACAAACAGTGTAAGACTGACATTGGCGAGGGCTTTCTCACTGGGTGTTATGGGTAGGGTTTTTATCTTCGAATAATTCATAATTCTTGATTATTTCTTGATGATTGATACCTGATTGTGCAGTTTTTATATTGCAACTACTTCAGCATCAATATTCTATATATTTATATTCTTATATTTTTATAATAATACATTTATCATCATTTATCTGCTAAACGTCGGCTATTGATAAGGATTGATGTCGGAGTCATCGCCGTTCGTTTCACTCGCATCAGACGACATGGTGAATCGGAGCAGACAGAACGAGCCGAGGGTAAGCCCAAATTGTGCCACCTGCAGCACACTGTTCCAAGTGGAGAGGTCGTTAACGGTCAGCCCACCCACCTGCGTATATAGATAATAGTAGCCGAATTGGAAAAGATTGTCGAGGACGGGGAACGTAATCAGCGCCCACCCGTAGAAGCGGAGGTTGCCGAAATAGTTTCGAATCAGCCCTACCCCAACGAAAACACCGGCCAGATAGATGGCGATGTGGTTGAAAAACGGAAAGGTTGACTTAAAAGTGCCAAAGGAGGTGTGGCGAACGACACCCGTATCGGTGAGCACATCGCCCGACGGAATGGTGGCAATGACCACACCCAGCAGCACCAACACCATCATGACCACCAACGAAAGCTGCAGGGCAAAGTGGCTGCGACGGTAGAGAGACCGACGAAGGACCTCCCACATCGACAAGGTGCACACACACATGACCACCTCTTTCACCACCGCGACCATGTTCGACATGTCGATGGGTGAAATGGCATCGACAAAAAGCCCATAAACACGGTCGGAGGTGTTGACGAACGAGTCGATGAATCCCAGCAACAAAATCGCCACTCCTATGCCGAACGACCAGTTTAGCACTTCTTGCTGGCGATGGTTGACTAAAAATTGTTTTGTCATATCTATTTATATTTTTCGTTATTTCTACAAATCCGTTTTTATATATTTATATTATTATGCCTTTATATTTAAACATTTAAAACGCTATACATATTTATTTGTTTATATTTTTATCGTTTATTGAAAAGACACTGATCACAAGTCGCTGAACATATCTTTATATTTTTATATATTTACATTTATGTTTAGATAAAAAACTATATAGATAATTACCCGAAAACAAAAATACAATAAAATAAAATAATGTGCAAATATTTTAATGTTTTTATGATTAAATATTTTCCTATTTTTATATATTTACATATTTACGTGTTTAAATACAAATATATTTGGAGGCTATTTGGCGAGCGATAAATCGTTACTTTCAGAATGATTTGGGGAAAATATGCATTTCGATTTGTAGCAGACTCATAATAATGGTTGCGCTATCGGTTGGAATCTTGAAAATAGCGACGTCTTTTTATACCGTCTATCAACTATCCGAATGTAACGTTCGGCAGATGACATCAGACTGAAAGCGATTGGAATATCTGACAAATATTGGAAGTCAGCTAAACGAAGTAGATAAATTGAATGATTAGAACAATAAAGGCAGACAGGGCAGTAATGATCTAAAGCCCTGAAAAAGAAAGAAAATGATGAACAAAGGAACAGTCTATTTTAATATATTTGTATTTTTATATATTTATTTGTTTAAACATTTACGCATCATTACTTTATCGTGTCTTAACCACGGGGTTTGACTGACGAGCATTCGATAAGCTAAGAAAAGAAAACCGAAAACAGTGGGCGACAAATATGGAATATTTTTTTATTTATTAATATGTCTTGTGTAGTTGTTCATTTTGCGACAAAAATGATTTTTTAAAGCAGCAGTGGATGATTCTCAAAGCTATAAGTTCGACAGAAACGGGCGAAATTCGATTAAAAAGAAGCGATGACTATACCAATGAGCGACAAAAAGGGAAGAAATTTCGCTAAAAGCTAAGCTACGACAAATAGGGAATGTATTTTTGAGCGGTCTTTTTTACGGTTTAACTTACTGTGTATCAGTTATATTAAGGTAGGTGTTAAAGGTGAACGGCGACAAAAAAGTGAAATGTTTTGATAATTGTTCAATTTTTAGTTGAACAAAAATAGGTTAAAGGTTTATCATTCAGAAGGATGAAATGTAAAATATTCGCGAAAACGAGGGGCAACAATTTCCTTATTTGTCGCCGTTAATATACCTTTTATAATGTCATAACTATGCTTTTACAAGCCAAAAGCTATGGTATTGGCGACAAAAAGGTAAGGTTTTACAAATCAGGCACAAAACGATGGTGCGACAAATTAGTAATATTATATAAATAGGAGAAGTTTGGCGGAGTGCGACGGAAGGGGAATAAAAACTCTATAGTTAATGATGGGGCAAAAAAAAGGTGGAAAAAAGAAGCTGAACAGGATAAAACAGTGAAGTTAAATGGGCTGGCGATGGGAGTTTGAAAGGAAACGAGGAGAAGTTAAAGGGGTAGGGGAGGAGAGGAATTTAGAATGTTAGAAAGTTTCTAATAGGTTGGTAATGAGAGGTGATTGAGGGCGAAGAGGTGGTTAAAAGGACTGTGTAGGAATGACTTTGATGAGCCAGATTGTACAAGAACAAAAGAAAAAGAGGGTAGGGGGATAGCTGACGAAATGGGGAAACCGATCAAGCATTGGCTGAATGAGTGCGTAGGATAAAAGAACTTCACGCACGGTGACGTGCAGAGGTTCGTATTGACGACGGGATCAACTGTAATGACAAGGAAGAATTACCCGAAGGGACGACAAAGAAACAGTATTGAAGAAGAAGAATTACCTAAAGGGACAAGGAAAAAGGAGCTTAGGGACAAGGAATGATCGGCTGTTGGGACGGGGTGGAGTAGGGGAACGGGGCTGGTAGGCAATTGATGCCGAGAAGGTGGATGGGTGAGAGGTAGCGGTGGCAGCTGTGGTGAAATGTGACAGTTCGGCGAACGACAAAAGAACGACAAAGTATTGAAAACCAAATGGATAGAATAGGGACAGTAAAGGCTGGCGACAAAAAGGGAGGTTCGCCAGAAAAGACTTAGTAAAATCATCAGCACGGAAAATCAAAAAAATAGACTTTATTACAAAAAGCAAAACTCTCTTTCGATTAGAAGTCATTAATATATCTTTATAAGATATTAGTTAAGATGCGACAAAGTATTGAAAAACAGAAAGATACACGATTTATGGGCGACAAGTTAGTAAGTTAGCGCCGACAGTTTAGGAAGTCAGCACTGACAGAATAGTAAGGTAGGTGCGACAATTTAGTAGGTGGTCAATGAGCTGTTGCGACACATTGGGAGAGTAGCGCCGACGCTAAGGGAAGATGTTTGCTCGGCAAGTAAAGAATCACGACAAAAGGATGTCATTCTCATCGTTTTGCCTCTTTAGTTGTATAAACTGACATTGATTTTTCGTTGATTATTCTTCGTTTTGCCCGTTGACAGTTTACAAATGTTGTTTTATAATCAACTAAAAGTCAGTCGTTTGTCGAAGATATAGCGTTGTGGGCGACAAATGGGGAGATAGTTTGAGAATGTGAATATCGTTGAAGATCGACAAAATAGTAAGTTGCTGAAAAATCATTACAAAATGTTCCGCATCCTCTCTGCTGTCTCTTCCTTTTCCATTTGTTTGGCGGCTTCCTTAGCTGTCGTTCCCACGATTGTGATACTTCGCCTTAGAACGAGCGACAGGCGAGGGATAAATGAGTTTCGGCGGACGATGCGGTGCCACGCTCCGTTGGTGTGGCTATTGCATACGTTTAGTGGCCCAACGAGAACCGTTGGACCACTATGGATGGTGTTGGAAGAGAGGAGCGGAGCGCTGGGACAGTCGTTGTGCGCTATTTTCTAAACTTTTGCAACCACTCCTCGTGCGTGCCAGACCGCTGTCCAGCACGGAATGGTCGGACTTGATCCTACCATTGCGAGAACTTTTCCTTGTCGAAATCGCCGAAATCGCCGAGATCACCCTGCTTAGCTCCCAACGAGGGGTCATTGTCAGGATTATAGGGAGAGGTTCCTGCACCAGGATCGCCACCTGTCAGCAACAGGATACAAGGGCTTACATAATTTTTTTTCATTTTACTCCCAAATTTTTAAGTATAGGAATCAATAATTTCTTCCGCAATCAACCAAAATATCTACTTACCCAGTAATAAATTGTTTATCGCTAAATGGGTGGAATAACTCAATTATTAGTTTTGCTAAACACATTATTTTCAGCGCAAAGTTATGAAGATTATGGCATACGAGGGGTATGAAAAAATATCATATTTATACAGAAAACTTTCTCTACCCCCCCCATAAGTGTTAATAAATAATAAAATTAGGCGTTTGGATTTACAATTCATAGTTTAAAGTTAATTTTTTAATTAATTTTGTTGGACTTATTAACTCATTGGCGCATACGTATTGACTTGCCTGGCGGTGAGTCAATCACTGTGGGCGAAGGAAACATGACGGCCACCACTTTGCCAGAGGGCACTATTGTCACAGCATTGGAAAACACCATGCTTCTACGCTTGGTGATAATTGGCGACGAACTGGACTTCTGCCAGCGCATCGTGAACATCCGCAAACAGGGCAAAGGCGGAGGACAGCCCCACACGCTACCTATGATACCAGAGGTGAAGGCTATCATGAGACAGCTCGTGGGGTATGTCATGGACGGACTGTTGTGCTGCGACATCCATGCCGTGAAGCAGCGCGAGTTGGCGGCAGTGTTGCAGGCTTACTACCGCCCCTCAGAGTTGTTGCCGTTTATTGCCCCTATTTACAACCCCAATGTAAGATTTTACAACGAGATAATGCGGTTTGCCGACAAGTTCTTGAGCATCAAAGACATGGCTTCGCACATGAATATGAGTTACCCGTCGTTTATCCGCCACTTCCGTGAGGTGTTCAAGGAGAATCCATTGGAATGGCAGTCGAAGATTCGCATGAAGCGTCTCACCGACTTGGTGTACAACACAACACACACAGACCAGGAGATAGCCGACAAGCTTAAGTTCTCAACGGTGCAGAACATGCGTGCCTTCTGCAAGGCCCGATGTGGCAAGACACCCACACAACTGCGAGAACAATAGAGCACACTCTACATTTTGTTTCAACGGCATAGGCCTTTTGTTGTGGCCCAACTCCAATCGTTCATTCTCCCAGTTGGAGTTCAATACTGTTCTTTTTTGTACCTATCATCTACTGTGGCGAGACAATGAGCCCTACATTCTTCATTCATCCATTTAAAGTTTAGCGCTCACTTTCTATTTTTTGTCCGTCTATGGCGCATCAGACAATGCCAAACCGTCGATTTTTCTTTCCCCGTCATGTCGTTTTTGTTGGATGGATGAATGTAAAAAGGCAAATGTTTGTTTGGTTGAAAATATTTAAATATAAATATATAAACAAATAAACGGGTTGATTTTTCTCTCTTTTGAGCGTTGAAAGCTATGTGATATTTAAAAATATAAATATATAAATTAGTTTTTCAACCAATGTATTTCAGCATCATTCATCCAGAAATTTCTTCACTGTCGTATAGACTTGCTGTCGTATATCGATATATGTATGTCATATGATAAAATGTTTTACAAGGATAGAGTAGAAAGAAACCTGCATCTCTTTCTACTCTTTTTCCTATGAACCTTTATTGGCATTTTACCAAGTGATAACCTTATCTACGATTTCTTGTTGTTCCATGCTGCTTCTTCGCAGATAAATACGTGTCGTTTCAATGCTTTCATGCCCCATGAGGTCAGCAAGCAAGGCTATGTCGTTGAACTTCTCCAAGAAATTCTTGGCATAACGATGGCGGAACGAGTGAGGGTACACCACTTTCTCATTCAAGCCATACTTCACCGCATAGTTCTTCAACTGCTGTGATATGCCTCTTGTAGTGATACGCTCGCCAAAGCGATTGAGAAAGAGATAGCCACTTGTGCGATTGACTGTTTGCAACCACTTTTCTGTTTCTGTGCGCAATGTCTTGGGGATGTAGATACGCCGTATCTTGCCACCCTTGGTGTAGATGTCGTAATAGCCTACTTGCACGTGCTCAACCTTGATTTGCACAAGTTCGCTCACTCTGGCACCAGTCGCAGCCAAGAAACGCACCACAAAGTACCACTCCAAGTTGTCTTCCTTTTTCAACTTGTTCTTCAAGAAGGTGTAGTCGGCATTGCTGATGACATTCTCCAAATAAGAACGTTGCTGCACCTTGACCGACTTCAAGCGGAGCTTCGCCTTGCCCACGAACACAAGATACTTGTTTATCGCCTGAATACGCAGGTTCACCGTCTTTGGTTTGTAAGTCTCAATCAAATAAGTCTTGTAAACCAACAAGTTTCTCTTGTTCAACTCTTTGTGTCGAGAGCCAAACTCCTTCACGGCATACAGATATGCCGAAATCGTGTTCTTAGCCATATTACCTTGGCTTAGGAACTCTTCAAATTTGTCTAATTCCATTTCTATTTGTTTATTTATTAGTGAAACATAAGTTGTCCTAAAAAATAAGCATATTTTGTGTTCTATGAGTTCCTATTATGAGAAGATACTCGCCAC
>QWCE01002583.1_pt1 | contig 22198 bp, 22 predicted proteins | sample 1972531 | NCBI WGS metagenome assembly QWCE01 (sample SAMN09866716, study PRJNA288562) | Human gut metagenome isolate term4_stool, whole genome shotgun sequencing... | reverse complement strand
TACTACTTTCTCCTTAAATTCTGTTTTGTATTTTGTCATTAAAAAACTGACCTCCTTTAGTTGGTTTGTTAGTCCAACTTTTGGGGGTCAGTTCAAAATGAGTAGTTTTTTATTTTTTCTAATAATATAACTTCAAAAGAATTGAAATTCTTTACATTACTCATCCAAAAATCTAAGTTAAAATTTTTATATATAAATCCGAATAGAGCATCTAACTCTGATTTATTATTATTATATACTGAATCAAAAACATCTCTGAAACATTTTATATCATCACCAAAGTAGAACTTCTCAACATTATCATAATATTTAATTATTTTAGGTAGAAAGCATTCAAGAATAGGATTAAAAATTCTATAGTCAAGAAAATAAATAGTATCTAAATCTAAACATTTGTAAGGCAATATTCTATCTTCATTGGGAATAAAAGTAACAAATATTTCATTTGGAATTTCTGGAGATTCATACATCCCTTCAATTCTGACAGCCTTTACTTTATATCCTTCAGTTTCTATGTTATATAATGGAAACAGAAATATCTTGTCTAGTGATGGGTTTACGTCAGACCCCACACTAAAAGCAACATTAAAGTAAGATTTAAATGGAAATTCTAACTCTAACTTTTCAGACATAGTTTCTTTGACAATCAATTGTGGATTCTCTTCAATTGAAGATATGTTTTCATCGGATTCAGACGAAACATCTAAATTAGAATCCTTAAAATCAGACACTTGTTCATCGTTGTAATCATTCTTAGAAATTACATCACGATTCTTCTGACTTTTACTATTGAAAATTTTTTTAAAAATAGACATTCAAGCACTCCTTATGATATCTTTTATAATTATACCATAAAAAAGATTACTAAATAAAATATATGTGTAAAATTAAAATCTGAACAAATAAAAACAGCGGTCATGCCGCTGTAATTTATTTTCCTAATGCTTCGTTGATTTTCGCTTTGTCAAATCCTACGATTTCTTCGTCGCCGATTACTAATACAGGTACTCCTGTGTAGCCCATCTTCATTAGTTCTTTTCTTGCTTCTTTATCTGTTTGTACGTTTTTTTCTTCAAATTCTATGCCTTTTTCTGTTAGGTATTCTTTTGCCATTTCGCAGTAAGGGCATGTGCTTGATGAATATACTTTTATTTTTTCCATATTGTCCTCCAATTTTTTTCTTCTATAACTCAATATACCCAATTATTTTTATTTTATTCAATGTTTATGGGATGCGTGTTCGTATCCTCCTTCAAATAGTGAGAGGACGTGATCATCGTCTAATGAGTAATAGCTTTTCCTACCAACTTTTCTTACTTTTATAAGGTCTCTGTTCTTTAGAATTGCTAGTTGGTGGGAGATGGAAGATTGAGTCATTTCAAGGGTTTCTGAAATATCTGTTACACATAGTTCTCCCATGGATAGGGTGTAGATTATTCTAAGTCTAGTAGGATCTGCAAGCACTTTGAAAATTCCAGATAGGTGGTTCAAGACTTTTTCGTCTTCGGTAAATTTGTCTACTTCTTCTTTTATTTTTTCTAAGTCCATTTTTCTCCTCTATTCCTTTTAATCTTCTATTTTTGGAAAGTTTATCGATAGCACCATGAATTCTTCTGGGCTTAGAGTCTCTCCTCTTCTGTTTGCGTCTATTCCCGATATTTTGAGTGTTTCCGCTATTTCTGCCTTGGTTATATTTTTATATCCATAGGTGGATAGGGCATTTAGAATGGTCTTTCTTCTCTTGCTAAATGCGCCTCTTACCACTTTAAATAATTTTTCTTTGTCTATGTCTTCTCGATGTTTTTTGATTTCTAGTTTTACCACCGCTGAGTCCACGTTTGGTTTAGGCATAAAGACTGATTTCGGAACACTGAATAGATATTTCGGCTCTGCGTAGTAATTTATAAACACTGATAGAGAGCCATAGTCCTTGGTGCCTGTCTCCGCTGCAAATCTATTCGCCACTTCTTTTTGCACCATTACCGTTATGGATTCTACTTCTAGGTCAGATTCTAATATCTTCGTGATGATTGGAGTGGTTACATAGTATGGCAGATTCGCCACCACTTTTATCGGTCCCTTTAGATAGGATTTTATTTCTTCTATGTCCAGCTTCAAAAAGTCTTCGTAGATTATTCTAACCCTGTCGTAGTTTAGAGTTTTTTTGTGGATGTCCACCAAGTTTTTGTCGATTTCCACAGCCAACACATTTGCCCCACGAAGTAGCAGTTCTTCTGTAAGTGTGCCCACTCCTGGTCCGATTTCCAGTACGTTTGAGCCTTCTTCCACTCCTGCTCCGTCGGCGATGCGCCTAACTATATTTCCATCTATTAAAAAATTCTGTCCCAAACTTTTGGTAAATCTAAATCCAAATTCTTCTAGGATTTGTACCAGTACGGAGGGTTTAAATAGTCTATCCATTCTTTCTTACCTCTTCAAGTTTTTCTAGCAGTTCTTCTTCCGATATTTTAAATGCGTTCAGTCTCTTTAAAAACACCTTTGCATTTGCGTGTCCAATGCCTAAGGCTTCTCCCAGTTCTTCTCTTAGTTTTGAGGATTCTTTGGAACCTGTTAGTCCAAGTCTTAAGAGATCTCTATTGTCGTAGATCTCTTCGTACTCTTCTCTAAGTGGTTTTGCGCGGCTTATTGCTTCTCTTATATCTTCTGGCTTTGCATTTTCAACGCCGATGTCTCCGTCCTTTTCTCCCTTCCTTCTCGGAAGATAGGCGTGCTTCGCCCCTGGCACGGCTCTTTCTATATCTCTTCTGATCTTTTCTCCCGTGTAGTCCGGGTCGGTGAAGATGATTATGCCCCTTCTCTTTTGAAGTTCTTTTAATGTGTTTAGAAGCTTCTTGCCGAATCCAAACCCGTGGGTGGTGATGACTTCCGCATCAACTGCTGCTTTTACCGCAGTTACATCGTCTTTACCTTCTACAACTATGACTTCCTTTATCATATGCCGTAAAACTCCTTGGTATTTTTTGAAGTTTGTTCAATAACTTCTTCTACATTTATACCCCTTAGACCCGCAATTTCCTCCGCCACGTATTTTACAAACATCGGCTCGTTTCTCTTGCCCCTTAGTGGCACTGGAGCCATGTATGGTGAGTCGGTTTCAAGTAGAAGTCTACTTAACGGCACTTCCTTTGCAACTTCTTTTGGAGTTACTGAATTTTTAAAGGTTACTGCACCGCCAAGGGCTATATAGAATCCGAGTTTCATATATTCTCTCATCATCTCCACTGAGCTTGAATAGCAATGGATGAGCACTTTCATGTCCGGATATTTTTCGCGAGCTTCCTTTAATGTGTCGAAGGTGTCCTTGTGGGCGTCCCTTGAGTGAATCACAATTGGAAGATTTAATTTCGCCGCAAGTTCGATTTGTTTCTTAAACACTTCCATCTGGATGTCCCTAGGAGAGTTGTCGTAGTAATAATCCAGTCCAATCTCTCCTATCGCCACCACCTTTTTATTTTTCGAAAGCTTTATAAGTTCCTTTTCAATGTTTTCGTCATAGTTACTTGCGTCATGGGGATGGATGCCCACCACCGCATATATATTTTCATATTTATTCGCAAGTGCCACAGAATTTCTCGAACTTACAATGTCCGCTCCAATGTTAAACACGTACTCTATGCCGTGTTTTTCTAAATTATTTATCAAAGAATCTCTATCTAGATCGAATTTTGGATCGTCTAAATGAGCGTGAGAATCTATCATCAATTAACCACTGCTCCGTCTGGCATATCTTCCATTACAGTTGCAAGTGAAAGTTTGCCGTCTTTTGTTTGTGCAGCCATTAGCATTCCGTGGGATTCCACTCCTCTGAACTTCTTAGGTTCAAGGTTTGTAATCACAAGGATCTTCTTTCCTGTTAACTCTTCTTTTGTGTAATGGCTCTTTATATTTGAAACAATAACTCTTCTTTCGTCGCCAAGTTTTAGATTTAGAACGTAGAGTCTGTCTGCGTTTGGATGATCCTCAACAGATTCGATAAGAGCTACCTTTATCTTTACTTTGTCGAAATCATCGATGGTAATTGGTGCAGCTTCATCTTCTTTTGCTTCTACAACCGCTTTTGCTTCTGGTTTCTTGCCGCCAGCTTTTGCAATCCATTCTTCAAGTTCTTTTTCACGTCTGTCTGAAAGAGCCTTGTTTTCAGCGTCTAGCTTCTTGATTTCTTCTTGGATATCAAGTCTTGGGAAGATTACGTCCCCTTTAGTTACCTTTGCTCCACTTGCAAGAAGTCCAAATTCGCTTGCGTCTTCAAGCTTGATTTCGCCTTCGATACCAAGTTGTCTTCTGATTTCTTTGGCAGTGTTGGTTAAGAATGGGCTGATTAAGATTGATACGATTCTTAGAGATTCAGCTAAGTTGTATAGAACATTATTTAGTTCGTCCTTCTTAGATTCGTCCTTTGCAAGAATCCATGGAGTGGTTTCGTCAACGTACTTGTTGCCACGTCTAACCAAGGTCCAAATATCTTCTAGTGCATCGGAGAATTGGTAGGTTTCCATAGCCTTTTCAACTTTTTCGCGGATTGAAGTTGCAAGTTCGATTAAACTGTCGTCATGTTCAGTTTTCGCGTCAGTCTTTTCGATTACGCCGTCATTGTACTTAATAATCATGGAAACAGTTCTTGAAACTAGGTTTCCTAAGTCGTTTGCAAGGTCAGAGTTAAGTCTTGACATGAATTTTTCCTTGGTGAAACTTCCGTCAGAACCGAAAGAAAATTCACGTAATAAGAAGTATTTAAGAGCGTCAACTCCGTAAAGTTTGATAATTGGTTCAGGATAAACTACGTTTCCTTTTGATTTACTCATCTTGTCGTCGTCGAATAGAATCCAGCCGTGACCAAATACTTGTTTAGGAAGAGGCATATCAAGTGCCATTAGGATTGCAGGCCAAATAATGGTGTGGAATCTCATGATTTCCTTACCAACTAGATGTACATCAGCAGGCCAGTATTCGTTAAATTGTTCATCGTTCCAACCGTAGCCAAGTCCAGTCAAGTAGCACGAAAGAGCGTCGATCCACACGTATACGATGTGATTGTCGTCGAAAGGAACCTTAACTCCCCATTTAAAAGAACTTCTAGAAACAGATAGATCGTCAAGACCACCTTCGAGGAAGTTCTTAACCATTTCATTCTTTCTTGATTCAGGAACTATAAATTCAGGATGTTCGTTGTAAAGTTCGATAAGCTTGTCTCTGTACTTAGAAAGTCTGAAGAAATAAGCCTCTTCCTTGGCAACGTGAGTCTCTCTACCGCAGTCAGGGCAGGTGTGACCTTCGCCAAGTTGAGATTCAGTCCAGAAAGATTCGCAAGGAGTACAGTAGTATCCTTCGTATTCAGATTTATAAATTTCACCTTTGTCGTATAGCTTTTGGAAGATGTTTTGCACGTTTTTTTCGTGGATTTCATCGGTAGATCTGATGAAATAATCGTAGTCGATATCCATAGTCTTCCAAAGAGCCTTTATATTATCCACGATATGGTCGATGTATTCCTTTGGTTCCATGCCATATTCATGGGCTTTTTGCATAAGTTTTTGACCGTGTTCGTCAGAACCAGTAGTGAAGTAAACGTCGTAACCTTGAAGAGTCTTGAACTTTTTAAGTGCGTCTGCCGCAACGGTACAATAAGTGTGTCCAATGTGTAAATTGTCACTTGGATAGTAGATAGGTGTGGTTAAATAATATTTTTTACTCATAATTCCTCCTTTAAATCCGTAAAATAAAAAAATCCTCCGCTAGAGACGAAGGATCGTGGTACCACTCTAATTTGTCTAAAAGACCTCTAAAAAAATAACGGTTTCTACCGCCCTTACGGGATAAAGTGAATCCATGTTCAGCAAATCATCCTTAGGCCTTCCACCAAACGACCACTCTCTGTAAAGAATAGAAAAGCTTACTCAAAACACTATAAATTTTAAATATTCTATAAACATTATACCATATTATACATTAAAGGTGGATTTATTGCAATATGTGGGTTTGAAGGTGAAGTAAATGATAGGAATCAAACCATCCAACTAGTCATCCTGAGCGAAAGAAGTGAGTCGAAGGATCTCTTAAAAATAAAACCCATTGCGTTAACTTGACCATCGGAGGTTATACCCATTCGACTCGGAAATAAATTTCCTCGCTCAGGGTGACGACCACCTACAAACTTCATTTAAAAGATAACCTTATGAAACACAGTTACCCCTGGATATAACCCTGGTGAGAGTAAACACTGATGGATGTTCGTAGCGGAAGCAACCTGCTTCCATAAAACTAGATATTAAACTCTCTTTACTTAGCCGTCAGGCATACGACAATATCAAAATCTTATTTCTATCTAGTAGCGGAACCTTCTAGGTTCCACAGCCGAGAGGCGTGAAGTCTTTAAATAAAGCCGATGATTAAAACCTATCTAGCATCAACCTATCCAACCAATTATCCTAATAGGCAGTCAAGTTCTGCAAATCAGCCTTCATGCTGTGCCCCTTCTTTGGAAATGCACGAGGTGCTGCGAAACGGGAGATTTCGGCTAGGATTTCGAAGGATCTCTTAAAAAGAAAACCCTTTGCATTAACTTAACCATCGGAGGTTATACCCATTCGACTCGGAAATAAATTTCCTCGCTCAGGGTGACAGTCTTCCTTATAACTTTCTTTAAAAATTTTCCCCAAAATACGGAAAGTATACTTGACATTTAATTCAAAAATAATTATACTTGATGTAAAGTTAACTTGTCATTTGATTGGAGGTAATTAAATGTGAAAAATAGACTTGAAGAAATTAGAAAAAGTCGAGGAATTACTCAAGAAGAACTGGCAAATATCCTTGAAGTGTCGAGGCAGACCATCGGTTCTCTAGAAAATGGAAGGTATAACCCTTCAATTATTTTAGCTTTAAAAATTGCTAAATATTTTGATTTAACTATTGAAGATATTTTTATTTATGAGGAGGATGAAAATGAATAGAAACAAAAATATTTTAAGAGATTTTATGCTAGTATTTTTAGGATTAGCATTAGTTTTAACCGGACTTTATCTTCACAAAAGCATCGATAGTGTAAATAAGACAGTCCTCGCTATTCCGTATTTATTTATCGGTATTGGATGTGGAGTTTTCGGACATTTCATGGGAAATATAATTAAATATTTCTCTACAAAAAATAATAAAGAGTTAATCAGACAGCTTGAAATTGATAAGAATGACGAAAGAAACGTATTGATTGCAGAAAAGTCCAAGGCAAAAGCCTACGACTTAATGACCTATCTCTTTGCAGCCATGCTTATTATGTTTTCATTGATGGGTGTTGATAAGTTGCAAATAGTAATACTAGTTGCAATCTATCTTTCTATACAAATATATGCAGTCTTTTGGCGTTCTAAATTTGAAAAAGAAATGTAAATGGAGGAGTTAAAAATGAACAAAAAAATAATATTGACAATTATAGTCCTTGTATCTCTTGGGCTTTCAATTTATGGCTACATGGTTTTGCCAGAAACAGTAACTGTACAAATAGATATGTCTGGAAATCCATCTAACTTTTATCCTAAAGCTTTAGCTATAGCATCTCAACTATTACTATCCATCGGTGGCGGTATCGGATATTATTTTTCTAAAGAAAAAGAAAAGAAGTTTCTAGTTCTATCCATAGTTGGAATTATAGTTTCAGTCATTACATTGGTGTACAATGTTTAGGTTTACTTATATATTTAACAGCAGGTCGTAGGATCTGCTGTTTTTTATAGGATGCTCTACGTGGAGCATGATAGCTATTATGAATTTTATTTGGCAGGACTGGGCTATCAGAGGTTATACCCTTTCGAAGCAGGTCTCGTGCAAAGAGTTCCAAAGAAGATGAACGAAATGAAATCTGATTTGTTGAACTCGATTGCCTCTCGGGGCGACGACCTATAAAATTAATTTCGAAAATAACTCAATGAAGACAGTCACCCTGAGCGGAGACGGTGAAGCAAAGCGGAACCGTCGTAGTCGAATGGGTATAACACTGGCGAGGTTATGTTTTGATGACTGTTGTCTTGAAATCTTATGTATAATTTTTGCAAAGATGGGTTAAATATAGGTCAGATCCTTCGAAGCCCTAGCCGAAATCTCTGATTTCGTAGCAGGTCTCGTGCAAAGAGTTCCAAAGAAGCCAAACGAAGTGAAGGCTGATTTGCAGAACTCGACTGCCTCTCAGGATGACTCGTTGAGGGGATTGTCGCTCGATGGGTACTAATAATCGGCATTATTTAAAGAATTTACGCCGTTCGGCTGTGGGACCTAGAAGGTTCCGCTACGAGATGAGAATATTATGGCGATGTTGTTGTACGCCTGACGGCTAAGTAAAGAGTGTTTAGTATCGAGATTAATGGAAGCTAATAGCTTCCGCTACAAAGATATATCGTAATTTGTTTTGTTTTACGGCTTCGCCTGAAGAAAAATAATTTAGCCTCAAGGCTTATGGAAGCAGATTGCTTCCGCTACTGGGATGAATGGTAATTTTTGTTTTCCCACGGCTTCGCCTGAGTAAATAGAGTTTAGTTTCTATGTTTATGGAAGAAGTACCCATACAAAGTCTTTCAAAAAATAAAAAAATGGGGCTTTACGCCCCAAGCTAGTTTTTATTAATCTAATTTTGTATTTAATATTTGTTCTTTGTTGTTTTTAGCACGTTTTAACACAAGTACTACGTATAGTATTGCTAAAACTGCTCCTACTACATAAGATCCAGTGTATGACATTGGATCTATTGCTGGGTTCCACTTTGATAAGAATCTTTCTTCTAGTCCTAATCCTATCTTCATGTGTGAAATATAGGAGAATACTATGAATGAATAGAAGATTCCTGGTATTAGTGGCATAATCCATTTCTTTCCATTTACATAGAAGTATACTGTTGCTACTCCTAGTGCAAATAGTGCTACGAATTGGTTAGTAAATCCGAAGTATCTCCATAGTAGGTTGAATCCTCCTGGACTTGATTTTGCAAAGTATAGTATTCCAAATGCTGGTAAGAATATTGCTAGTGAGATACTCATTCTCTTTGACCAGCTTCTTTGTTCGATTCCAAGTTCATCTGCGATTATAAGTCTTAGTGCTCTAAATGCGGTGTCTCCAGATGTGATAGGTAGTACGATTACTCCTACTACTGCTAGCATACCACCGATCTTACCCATAAATGCACGTGATACTTCTCCTACCATTGCTGTTGCGCCTGTGTCAAGTGCTGTTCCTTTTGAGAATAGAACCATTGCTCCACCTGCCCAGCACATAGCTATGAATCCTTCCATAACCATTGCCCAGTAGAATACGAATTTACCTTCTTTTTCATTTCTAACTGTTCTAGAAATAAGTGTTGATTGAGATCCGTGGAAACCTGATAGGATACCGCAGGCTACTGTTACGAAGAACGCTGGGATGAACTTTTGTCCACCTGGATGATTAGCGATTAATCCTTGTCCTTCGAATGAAAGATGTCCTGCTCCTTGAGTTAGGATACCAACGAAAATTCCAACTGCTGATATAATTAGGAATGCTCCAAATATTGGGTAAATTTTACCAATGATAGCATCTATTGGGAATAGTGTTGCTACTATATAATATAAGAAAATACATGCATAAATAATCCAAATTATGCTTCCGCTAGGATCTTTTCCAAGAATATCTTTTGCTATTAAGTCTCCAGGGGTGTATACGAATACTACCCCTGTTAAAAGTAGAAGAATGCCTATTACTACGTTGTAGAATTTTCTTGTTCCGTTTCCTAAGTATTTACTTACAAGTTTAGGGATTTGTGCTCCCCCGTTTCTCATGGAAATCATACCGTTAAAGTAGTCATGAGCTGAACCACCGATTATGTTTCCGATTGGTATTGCAATAAATGCAATAGGTCCAAATAGAATTCCTTGGATAGGTCCAAGTACAGGTCCTGTACCTGCTATATTTAATAATTCTATAAGGAAGTTTTTGTTTTTGCTCATTCCGACAAAGTCCATACCGTCTGCTTTTGCTATTGCTGGTGTTTCTCTATCGTCTGGTTCTATTTGTTTTTCGCATAGATTTGCGTAGAAATATCCACCTACAAACAATATGACTAGTCCGATTAAAAATAATGTCATATTACACCTCTTAATATTAAACTAGCTATTTTTATATTAACACTATGACTTGCTAAATGCAATCGTTTTAAAGCAGTTTAAGTTTCTTTTTTCGATAATTATGTTATCAATTTAACAAAAAAAGCTTTCATTAAATTTCTTTAATCTTTGTTTAAAGAAATTTAAAAAAGCTCTTAGATTATAAATATTTTATCTTGATTATTTTTTATTATCCTTTTTCCTAATAAAATCATCTATTTCATCCACATTTAGAATAAATGCAGATCCAAAGTAGATTACAGCTGCTATTCCAAGGGAGATTAAAAATCCTAGTTTGTCTCCAAACTTCGGTGATATGAACTTAAATGAAACTACTGATGCTGATCCCATAATAGCGGATGAAATCACAATCTTCAAAATATTTACTGCTGTATTTTTGTCGATTAAGTTTCCTACCTTCTTCTTAAGTGGGAAGATTAAAAGTATTCCTCCGATTAAAAATGATAGTGATGTTGCTAGTGCCAGTCCTTCTACGCCGCGAGTTTTCACTAGAATTAGTGAAAGTATCGTGTTTATTGCTACCATAAGTACTGAATTTATAACCGGCGTTTTTGAATCGTCCAATGTATAAAACACCCTCGACATGATTTCTCTAAATCCGATTCCCACAAGCCCTATTGCATATAGGGCAAGGACTGGTCTCGTCTTCATCGCGTCTTCAACGGTGAACTTACCTCCGACGAAGAGGATTTCAATTATCGGTCCTGCAAATATAAATAGTCCAACTGTTGCTGGAATAACTAGAAACATGATGGTTGAAAGTCCCATAAGGGTAGATTTTTTAAGATCTGTATAGTTTTTAAGTGATGCGTGCTTTGCCATCTGTGGGTAGACCGCTGTGATTACCGATGTGATGACGATGCCTGTTACGAATCCTTGAATTTTGTAGGCGTAGTTTAGAATCGAAACTCCACTTTCGATATCTGAAGCGAGAGCCTTTGAAATCATAAAGTTAAGCTCGATTACCGATGTTGACACGATGATTGGAAGGATCATGCTCATCATCATTTTTAAATGTGGATCCTTGAAGTCGATTAAGATTTTATGCTTGTAGCCTTCCTTTTTTAAATATGGGAAGAAGATTATATATTGGAATATAAACGAAATCAAAATCCCAATTCCTAGGTAGTTGTAGCCGTTTTTATAAGTAAAGTACATAAAGCCCATCATCAAAAGGTTTTGTACTATTGCGTGGACCACTGATACTACGAACCTTCTCTTGATCTGTAAATACGCCTTAAAGACGCTCATCATGGAGGTTACTGAAAGTGATAGAAGTCCCATCCTAGTCATAAAGATGCTAAGACTTAGCTTTTCTCCTTCAAATCCAGGCGCCATTAGTACCACAAGTTGTTTTGCGAATACTACAAGTATTATGGAAATAATTCCCGTGATTAAAAATATTAAATTTGTAAAGCTCGCTGTGAATCTGTCTGCGTATTCCTTGTCGCGGCTTTCGATGGCTTGGTTGTACATGGGGATAAATCCATTGGCAGTTGCGCCGCTTATGACATTGGTAAATGCCATTGGGATTTGAAACGCTATTAGAAATGCATCTGCCACCACGGAAAGTCCAAAGAAGTAAGCTAGTGTCTTCTCCCTCAAAAGTCCAAATACTTTTGAAATTATCGTTACGATCATTAGTATATATGAAGTTCTCATTTTATCTCCTTTAATCTCTGTCTATCTATTATACCATTTTAGAATTAGAAATAAAAAATAGATGAGATTTTTTTGGATTCTGTTATGAAAAATCTAAAACGAACCTAAATTTTATTATTCAGGTTCGTTTTGTTTTCTATATTGGCTAGGACTAAGTCCTGTAAAATCTTTGAATGCTCTGTTGAAGTTAGATGGGTTCTGAAAATTTAGATCATTGCTTATTTCTAGTATGGATTTATCCGTGTTTAGAAGCAAATCTTCCGAATATATTAGTTTTAATCTTTGGATATACTTCATCGGCGTGTATTGAAAGGATCTAGTAAACTTTGTGTTTAAAGTAGATTTTGATATTTTAAATTTTTTCGCTAGATGATCTAAGTTTAGATTTTTATCCAGGTTTTCTTTCATATATTTCTCTACCTCTTCCATTAATTTATCCCCTCCTGCCGTGAAATAATTGGTCTTACTTGGATTTATGCCAACTTTTCCTATTCTATATATGAGTTCCAAGGATTTTAATTTTATAAATAGCATATCTCTTTCTTTAAGTGCTTGGATCAGTTCATTTGCAAGTTTTACCAAATCTTCATTTTTAATGGCACATCCCATGTCTTTTACATTTTTAAATTTACATATAAATTCTCCAATGTATGGAAAGTAGGGAGAATTTTTATCCAAGATTTTATCTGCTATTACTATGTTAAATGCAGTGGTTCGATGGCTTGTGGTGGAAGAAAATTTTGAAATTGGTATTGATCTTCCTACGAAAATTTCATTTGTAGTTATGAGTACCTTAGTATTATTTATGTAGGTGAAATAGTTGCCCTCATAGCAGTATCCTATCCTATATCCTCTATTTCCCTCCACAAAAGAGTTATTAGCGTTGTATTTCTTCTTCAGACTGATGTAGAGTACAATGATTCCCGGAAATATTTCGTAAGAGGTCATCTTATTTTCAGGACTTTCTAAGCCTATATAATTTATAATTCTAGGATCCTCTGTGGGAAATTCTTCGAACCCCCAAGATTTAAGTCTATTCTCTTTCATACAAACTCCACTATATTTTCTTTCGAATTTTTTATAAATTCATAGTCATGGCTTATGACGATTATTGTCTTTCCTTCATCTTTCATATCTTTTAATATTCCGATTAGTCTTTTCATATTTTCAAAACACAGTCCAGATGTAGGTTCGTCGAGCACCACGATTTCCTTAGGACTTGCCATTGCTAGTCCCAGAGCGAGTCTCTGTTTTTCTCCTCCAGATAACTTCTGTGGGTGGCTTTCTCTTCTATTCCAGAGTTCTAGTTTCTTTAGTATTTCTTCAATCTTTTTTTCGTCATCTGTTACTATTTTCATCTCCGTTAAAACGGATTCTGTAAATAGCTGATAGTTGACATCCTGCATCACTAGAGAAATATAGTCTCCATGGTTTTTTATTCTTTTATTTTTGTAAAATACTTCTCCCTTTTGCTTCTTATTAAGACCGCAAAGATTTCTTATAAATGAAGATTTTCCAATTCCATTTGCTCCTATTATGAAATATATTCCCGGGTCAAAGCTCATTGAAAAATCAAATAGCTTGGGATTTTTTTCATATTGGCAGAAAAATTCTCTACATACAAGTGATTTTTCTTCATCGAAACTGTGGTCGAATAGGTTCTTTACTTCGTAGCTTTTACTTATAAGTTCTTCTTTTTCTATGTCTTTAAGGGTTCTAAGTCTGTGCTTTTCAAGTATTTCTTCTGAGATTCTATCTTTACTATAGGATAAAATTTTCCGATTTTCAATTATAAGTAGTCTGTCCATTATTTCTTTTAAATAGTAGAGTCTATGCTCAGCGATGATTATTATCTTGCCCAAGGATTTTAAAACCTCTAGGCAGTGGGTCAATTTTTCTATGGATTCTCTGTCTAGGGATGCGGATGGTTCGTCGAAAATATATATTTCATTGTCCATAACCGCCACAGAATTTATGGCTATTAGTTGTTTCTGCCCTCCTGATAGTTTGAATAAATCCTTACCTAAAAGATCCTGACTATTTAGTAGTTTTGAAAAATATTCTATCTTTTCATAAATTTTATCCCTAGAAACATTTCTATTTTCTAGGGCAAATGCGATTTCGTCTAGGGAATTAATGGCGTAGAATTGATTTTTTGGATTTTGAAAGACTGTTGAGATGAATTTTGACCTTTCAGTTATATCCATCTTCAAAATACTTTCTCCATCAAATAAAAGATCCCCTTCCATCTTTGCCTTATCCACTTCCGGTATAATTCCATTTATAGTCTTGATTAGAGATGATTTACCACATCCAGATCTGCCTGTGATGACATTTATAGATCCCTTTTCAAATTTTAAATTTATATCTTCAAGTATTCTATTTTCTCCCTCATCTTCTTTGAATGAAAGTGAGAAATTCTTAAATTCTAGCATATTTTTATCCTTATAAATAATATTATTATATAAATTCCGAAACTAAGTAGGACATAGTCCGCCGTTTTAAGCCTTGCACTTGATATGGAAGACCTCTCTTTATTCATTTTCATGCCTCTTGTCATGGCAGATATTGCAACATTGTCCGCTGTTTGAGATACAATCATAAGTAATGGCACAAATCTATATTCCAGTATCTTCGCCGGATTTTTAAAGAAATTTTTCATCGTAAGTCCATGCATGTACATCGCTTCTCCGATGATTTTATAATCTTCTTTTATAGAATAGAAAAATCTAAACATGACAGAAATTGGTATGATTATGTAGTCTGGAAATTTGATTTTCTTTAGAGAATATACTAGATCGCTCATCTTAGTAGTTGAAACGGTGTAGTAACCCATCATCGCTCCCGGAAGTATTCTAAGTATTATTCCGCAGTAGAGATTAAAGATCATCCCTAAATAAGAATTTGGATACTTGGATGCTACTATCTGTCCTACTACCGCTATCCCAGTATAAAAAAGTCCCTTACCAATAAGGGACCATTTTTTATCTAGGATGGCAAGTAGGTATGGAAATATAGCTAACAAAATTCCAAGGTATTTATAATTCATACTAATGGAACCTTCTGTGGCTGATATTCCTATGATAATTGTCAAAAATAATTTTGTCCTAAAATCAATTTTCATTAAGCCATTCCCGCTTTTTTAAAATGTTTATTTAATATTTTAATTCCAATGGTACATCCTATATATCCACCGAGCATACCTAGTAGCACTACAGGTATAAAGGACCAGTTTGGCATAACTGAGAGTAGTTTTTCTGCATAATCAGCCCCATAATCTTGATCTATTAAAGATTGTAAAAAGGCATCTCTAGCAAAGTAGATTGGTATTAAATTTACAGCTGCAAAAATCATAAAGACTGTGTAGGTTAGTCTTGCAGTTTTTATTGACTTATAGCCACCTTTTTTCAATATAATTTCACAAATTAATGACAATAAAACTATAGCAGGAAAAACTATTGCTCCATGACCTGACATTGAAAATACAAGTCCAAATACTATTCCCATGATTAAGATCATTCCAAATTTATCTATCTTTGTTGAATAAAGCATAAATACAGGTCCTGAAAGTAAACCGCAAGCAAATGGAACTAGGGGCATAAGTACAGGTATAAAACCTATCATACCTCCACACCAAGTTGCCATTACTGTTAAAAGTGAAAATACTCCTGCATTTATTAAATCTCGAATTCCAAATTTATTCATTCTTTCCTACTTAATATATAAATTCTTCAGATTTTTTAGATGATTCAATCATCTTTTGGTAAGTTTTACTACTTTTTATAAGTTCATCGTGTTTTCCAAAATCTTCTATCTTTCCATCCTTCATAACTATGATTTGATCTACATTTCTGATTGATTTCATCCTATGGGAAACTATCATAACCGTCTTATTTTTAATTAATTTATTTAGAGATTCTTGGATATATTTTTCATTTTCCACATCGAGCGATGCTGCAATTTCATCTAAAAGGATTATTTCTGCATCCTTTAAAAAGGCTCTAGCTATGGATATTCTCTGTCTTTCTCCTCCAGATAAGTTAGAGCCATTTTCGCCTATCTCCGTATAGTATCCATTCTCAAGTTTCTTTACAAACTCGTCACAGCTCGCTAGCCTTGCAGCTTCTAGCACTTCTTCATCACTTGCAGTAGGTCTGCCGAGCCTTATATTTTCCATTACAGAACCGTTAAATAGAATTACATCTTGGAACACCATAGAAATATGTTTAAATAAATCTTCTGTTCTCGATTTATTTATTTCTTTTTCATCAATTAGGATTTCTCCTCTGTCGTAATCATAGAGCCTTGCCACCAATTTTATTAGGGTTGATTTTCCACATCCTGATGGTCCTACCAATGCTGTGGTCTTGCCTTGGATGGCTCTAAAGGAAATATTATCTATGACTTTTTTGTCATCGAGATAAGAAAATTCTACATTCTTTCCTTCTATATCAAATGATTTAAATTCTGTTTCTCTTCCCGGTTGGATTTCTTCTGATCTAAGTGCCTTTATCTTTTCTATTGGAGAATCCATGTACATCATTTCTCCGTAGAATTGATTGAAGGCTGCAACTCCATCAATTAATCTTGCTGAAGCAAATAGGTAGCCTGCAAAATACAAGATATTTATTTCTCCATTTATCAAGCTATTTAATCCAACATATATTGCAAGGGCTAGGGATAAGTTTGCTACAACTGTTGCAGAAACAATGGGTATAACTTGTCCCAGTTCTGACTTAATGTGTTTCTTTTCTAAGGACCTAACAAAGTCAATGCCACTTTTTTCCTTTTCTTCAGTCAAATTGTAGGATTTGATTTCAGTGGATAGATCTATTAGTTCTTGGAACATCTTAGAAGACTTTCTCTGTTCTTTGTAGTAGGTCGCCGTCGCTTTCTTTTGTATCTTGGTGGAAGTCAAATTCAAAATAGCAGAAATATAAATGGGAGCTATAACTGCAAGACCAAGCTTTACATTTCCAATTAGCAACAAAATGGAAATAATAACTAGGTTTATTATAAAGCCATAAAAACCTGAAACTGCATGAGAAAGACCATGCTCCATTGCCTCTACATCCTTCATAATCGTTTGAGAAAAATCAGTTAAATCTCTTTTTGAATAGAAACTAAGGGGAAGATCTTTTATAATTTCAGAAAGTTCAATCCTTAAATTTGCAGATTCTTTGTAGGTTTCATTATAGGTTGTGATATAATCTTTATTTATTACAAACATCATTATAAGGGCAATTACTATATATGCAATGACAGAAATCTTGAGATTAAACTTGCCTAGACCCAAGAGACCTTGCATGACATACATAAGAAGAAACATAGGAAGCATGTATGATAGACTCTTTAAGGTAGAATATTTAATGGCAACGATGGTTCCTTCTGCACCCTTGTCTGTAAGTGCAAATCTATCTTTTAAATAGTTTTTCATAGATCAACCCTCCATTCATTTGCTTCATTGTACATTTCAATAAACTTCTTATACCTGCTATCTTCCTTCATGAGTTCATCGTGGCTTCCTCTCTCTAAAATTTTTCCATCTTCTACCAGTAGAATTTCGTCCACTCCACGAATCGAAGAAAGCCTATGAGCAATCATAATTGTCGTCCTATCTTTTATAAGTTCCTTAAAGGCAATCTGTAATTCATATTCATTTTCCGGATCTGCAGCAGCAGAAGCTTCATCAAGGATAATTATCTTTGGATCCTTCAAAAATATTCTCGCAATGGAGATCCTCTGTTTTTCACCACCAGATAGATTTATCCCTTCAGCACCTATTATCGCATCGTACTTGTCCTTGAACTTATCTATAAAGTCATCACAGCGGGCAAGCTTTAAGGCTTTGTAGACCTCTTCATCATCTGCATCTTTATTTGCGAGTTTTACATTTTCAAAAATCGAAATTCCTTGGAATAGTTTAGGATTTTGAAAAACTATGCCGATATTTTTCATCAAGCTTTCCCCATCGTAAGAAGAAATATTCCTGTCGCCGATTAAAATTTCTCCAGAATCCACAGGATATAGTCCAGAGATTAACTTAGCAATGGTAGACTTACCAGATCCAGAGCTACCTACAAGAGCATATACTTTGTTCTCGTCAAGATTTAAAGAAAAATTATGTAAAATCTTATTCTTGCCATCATATGAAAAATCAACATTTTTAAAGATTATATTCTTCTTTTGTAAATCTTTTTGTGTGCCAAAAACTATTTCTTTTTCTTTCATCTCTGTGAAGAGATTTTCAAGATTATCTACAGCAGAGTTAGCTTGAAAAACATACATGGAAACATACATAATCTTCATTAAATCTACGAAAAATAATCCCATAAATAAAGTGAAAAATAGAATTTTTGCCGCCCATACATTAGGATCTTGTCCTTTTGAAACCATGAATATCGCTAGAAAGACTGGCGTGATTATAAAAATATTTAAAAGCCATTGAAACAACACGAATGGAATCCTGCAAGACATCGAATATTTATATACCATGTCCTTGTAGACTATGATCGAATCGTAAAGTTTTGTAAAACCGATTAGTGGCGTGTTAAAAATCTTCACAACTGGCATTCCTCTTACATATTCCACAGCCCCAGCATTCATTTCATCTAGCTTCTCCATGTACTTCTTCATAAATGATTGGTCTCCCATCATCTTGTAGAGTAAAAACATACTAAAGAGAATGATGATTACAAAAAATATTCCAAGATAGATGTCAATTGCAAAGGTCAAGGCTATCATGAGTATCGGAGTTAAAGCTGCCATAGTTTGATCTGTTATGAGGTGGGCGACAATCATATGTGTTTGTTCCACGTTGTTGTCAATTATCTTTCTTACCTCACCAGAGTTATGGGTGTCAAAAAAAGTATTTGAAGCCCTAAGTAGATGGCTAAGTCCTTTTTCACGAAGCCTAGTTTCAAGTCTAAATCCAGCTAAGTGACTCATCCATGTTCCGCCAAAGTAGAAGATACTACAGCTGGCAAAGAGAACTAGAATTTTTATAGAGAAAATCTTAAGGTTCATTAGATCTTCTCCACAAAATACATCTCTAAGCAAAATCCAAATTAAATAATAAGCATAGAACTGCAATAAATTCCCAACTACAGCTAGCATCGCCGCAAGTATTCCATGGATTTTTCTTTCAGGCATATAGGAAAATAATTTCTTATAAAGTTTCATATTAACCTTCTTTCTATATACAATATTGATAATTAATATTAATTATATCTCATATTATTTCTATTTTCTTGTCAAAAAATATTATTTTGTCAAAAATCTTAAATAAAATATTATAGTTTTTTTAAATTTCAAAAATTTTTAAAATAAAAAAACTGCCACATTTGTAGCAGTTTAAACACTTAATTTATAATTAACATTTTAAATTACCTGAATTTTTCAACAAAATCAATCCCTCTATAAACTATATGTCCATTTTCATCTATCTTTAGATCTTCTAAAGAATCGCTTTTAATTACTCCATCTTCTATTCGAGGGTTTTTAGATATGATTTTTTCGTTGTAAGCTTCGTCCAATTCCCCTATTATTTCCTTAGACTCACGCATTCTTTCAATTTCTTGTTCTCTTTCTTCATCAGAAAATCTTGATAAATAGGTGTATAGATATACAAATATTTCATCTTCTTCAAAAACAATTGCGCCTTGATATGAGGAAAAAGTCCTTCCTGCCATTTCTTTTTTATATTCCGATTCCTTTTCACACCCGGACGTAAATAATAACGATACAAGAACTAGAAAAACTATTGCTTTTTTCATTTCTCCCTCCTTAATTTCCATTAGAATTTCTAATTATAATTTAAGTGATTTATAATTTAGTTTAAAAATTAGAAAGTTTATATCTGTTCTTTTATTTAATTAAAAGTTTATCATAGCAAATTATAAGTTTCAAGCTATTTTTATCTTTTTACTTGTGTAGTGTTTGATCTTACAGCTTATCACATAAAAAAACTGCCACATTTGTAGCAGTTTATTTTTATAAGTTTTCTATTTGCTTTCTCTTCTTATAACTTCCACCCTGTATCCGTCTGGGTCTGTTACGAAGTAGTATCTTGGTTTTTCTCCTGGAAGTCCTTTTAAGTCTGTGCAGCTATATCCCATTTCAATATGTCTTTCTCTTGAGCCTTCTAGATCTTCTACGCTTGCTGCAATGTGGGAGTATCCGTCTCCAACTACGTATGGTTCTTCTCTGTCGTAGTTGTAGGTCAGTTCTATTTCGAAGTTTCCGTCTTCGTCTGTCAAGTACACAAGGGTAAATTTGTCTTCTGGGAAGTCTTTTTCTTCTGAGATTTTAAATCCCATTGCATCTCTATAGAATCTTAGTGATTCTTCTAAGTCCTTAACTCTTAGGCAAAGATGTAATATTCTGTAATCCATTTTTCTCCTTATTTAAATACGTCCTTCTCTCTTAAACCTTCTATTTCTTCGTCGGTGTAGTTTAGTGATTTCAATATTTTTTCTGTGTCTACTCCGATTTCTCTACCTGGATGGTCATAGGTTGCTGGTGTTTTTGAAAGTTTAACTGGGTTTGCAAACTGTTTCGTGGTCTTTTCTCCAACTTTAAACTCGATTACCATTCCTCTGCCCTTGGTGTGTGGATCTTCTATTACTTCTTCTAAGTTTAGCACTCCTTCCACACAGGCATCTAGCTCATTAAAGATTTCCATCCATTCTTCAAATGTCTTTTCCTTCATTCTTGCTTTGATTTCTTCTTTTATTGAAGCATCATAGGCTGACTTGTCCGCTAGATCTTCTCTTTCTATTGCACTTGTAAATATTTTCCAAAACTTGGGTTCAAGGCTTCCTATTGAGATAAATCTGTCGTCTTTTGTTCTGTAGAAATCGTAGCAAGAGCCTCCGTTTAGGAAGTCTCCCTCTGGTGTTGGAAGTTCTCCTCCGCCAAGGTAGCCGTTTCCGTAAAGGGAGTTAAGTGGGATTAGTCCGTCCATCATGGAGATGTCGATGTATTGTCCCTTTCCAGTTCTATTTTTGTAGTTTAGCGCTAGTAGTATCCCTATAACTGCGTTGTTTGCGCCGCTTGCCAAGTCCCCAAGTTGGGTTGAATATAGCACTGGTCCTTCGTCTTTTCTTCCTGAAGACGCCATGATTCCTGATTTTGCCAAGAAGTTTATGTCGTGGCCTGCTCTATTTGAAAGTGGTCCGTCCTGTCCATATCCTGTGATGGAGCAGTAGATTATTTCTGGATTTACTTCCTTTATATCTTCGTAGGATAGTCCCAAAGATTTCATCACACCTGGACGAAACTGTTCTACTACTACGTCTGCGTCTTTTGCAAGTTCTTTTACTATTTCAACTGCTTCTTTTGTCTTTAGATTAAGCGAGATGGTGGTTTTATTTCTATTTAACCAAAGTTGATTTTGTGATATTCCTTCGATTTTAGGTTCTGCTTCCAGTACTAGATCGTGTTTTGATTTTGAGCTTATCTTTATGACTTCTGCTCCAAAGTCTGCAAGCACCATGGTTGCATATGGTCCTGGTAGAAGTGTTGTGAAGTCCAGAATCTTTATATTTTCTAATGCTTTCAATGTATCAATTCTCCTTCGTATTCATCGATGTTTCCGAGGCTGTGAACATTTATATAACCTAGCTCTGTGAGTTTTTTCGCTCCTTCATCTGATTCTTCCTTGGTAGAAGAGTATACATAGATATTTTGTTCTTTGTCTAGTAGGTTCGTTTTACTTAGTTCTTCAATACTTGCATAAGGGATTGAGATTGCTCCTTCTATATGACCTTCGCCATAGCTATTTTCATCTCTTAGGTCCACTATTACCATAGCTATATCTTCTAGTAGATATTCTTTTAAGTCGTTGATGTTCTTTTCATCGACAGTGATATTTTCATCTTCTTCTGTCTCTTGTTCTTGGTCAACTTGCTCTACGACTGTGTTGTTATCTTTATTGTCATTTCTATCTATATTTTTGTAACCTAGGTATCCTAAGAATCCAAGTGCTGCTATTAGCACTACTATAAGTATATTTTTTAATGCTTTCATATCTTCCTCCTCATTTTTTCTGGAGCGCCTAAGAGGGATTGAACCTCCGACTTTCAGTTTCGGAAACTGACGCTCTATCCACTGAGCTATAGGCGCTTACAAAAAAAGCTGGAACTTAATCCAGCTTTAAATTTTTAAGTTAGTCAAGAAGTTTAGATACTACTCCTGATGCTACTGTTCTTCCACCTTCACGGATTGCGAATCTTAGTCCTTCGTCCATTGCGATTGGTGTGATTAGTTCTACTTTAAATGTTGCGTTGTCTCCTGGCATTACCATTTCTACTGCTTCTGGTAGTTGGATGTCGCCTGTTACGTCTGTGGTTCTGAAGTAGAATTGTGGTCTGTAG
>QWCE01002580.1_pt1 | contig 22210 bp, 19 predicted proteins | sample 1972531 | NCBI WGS metagenome assembly QWCE01 (sample SAMN09866716, study PRJNA288562) | Human gut metagenome isolate term4_stool, whole genome shotgun sequencing... | reverse complement strand
AGCTATTACTGCTAACCAGAATCCGCGGTTGCCACAGCGCCGCAGCGCTGTGTTTCCATTATTTTTTTCTTTGTCTACTTGACGGGGTGCGGTTCACTTTACGGCGTTTTCCGTCGACGAAGATCGCCTTTCCTACTACTTTCACGTTGAGCACCGCCCTATGTACGCATATGTGGACGGCGATCAGATCGTCGGCTATTACTCTCTTTTTCCGGAGGGAAATAACGCCTGCGAATTAAACAATCTTGCGGTTTTGCCTGCCTACCGACACAAAGGTATCGGCAAACAGCTTTTGGAGCACGCCGAAAAAACCGCTGCTGCGCTGCACTGCACGGTCATGCATATCGGCATCGTGGAAGAAAACCGGGTCTTGCGCCGCTGGTATGAGAAAAACGGCGCCGTACATACCGGCACGAAGAAATTTGATTTTTTCCCGTTCACCTGCGGATATTTGCAAATGCCGCTCCCGAAAATTACGGAAGAAAGGTAAAAAAATATGGCTTCCAGTCTCATGCACTACGCGATCACAGACAAAATTTTACAACTGTTTCCTATGCGCATTCGGAATTGACATTCCCGTTCCGCTTCGGTACAATAGAATCAACAAGAACCTCGGGGGACAAAACAGTATAAATTTTCTTGAAGAACGTATCGTAAAGGACGGCGTTGTAAAAGCCGGCAATATATTGAAAGTAGACAGCTTTTTAAACCACCAAATGGATGTGCGCCTGTTTCGCCAAATGGGCGAAGAGTTCAAGCGACGTTTTGCAGATAAGCCCATCAACAAAATTCTGACGATTGAAGCCTCCGGCATCGGTATCGCGGTTGAAAAGGGGTTTCAGCCCGGCGGCGCGAAAATTCGCGAGATGGGCTACCCGCTCGAATCGCTCGCCATTGTGGAAAGCATGGACGACGCAACCGGCACGGTCGTTTTCCGTCCACAGCCATAAAAGGAGTTTTTTTATGAGACGGTTTTTATACTGCGTTTTGCCCCTTTTGCTCAGCTTCGGCTTGATTTTTAACTGCACAGGATGCAGCACGGTTTTGGTCTTAGCCGGTAAAGCTCGTGAAAACAGCGAAGCTTCGTCCTCCGTGATTTCGGAAAGCTCCGCGTCCTCCGGCATCATCTCCACCCCTGTGCCGACCGAAGACGGCGACCTGCGTGCGTTTTACACGGATGTTGCAAACGCTGAAAGTGTCACGGTAATGGTGTACATGATCGGCTCCGACTTAGAGAGTGAGGACGGCTCCGCGACCGACGACCTTTTGGAAATGGCAGATGCCGCGCTTTCCGAAAACATTCACCTTGTACTCCAGACCGGCGGCACCGAAACCTGGTGGAACGATGTCTGTACAGACGATGAAAGTGAGCGCTTTGTGATCGAAAACGGCGATATGACGCCGCTCCAAAGCCTTGGCAGCATGAATATGACGGACGCCGACACGCTCTCCGATTTCATTCGCTTCTCCGCCGAAAGCTACCCCGCAGACCGCTACGAGCTCATTTTGTGGGATCACGGCGGCGGCACCATGACAGGCTTCGGCTACGACGAGCTGTACGAAGACACTTCTTTGACGCTCTCGTCGCTCTCCACAGCACTGTATAACGGCGGCGTGCAGTTTGATTTCATCGGCTTTGACGCCTGCCTGATGGCGACAGCAGAGGTGGCCTACGCCTTGGATCCGTATGCGGATTACCTCATCGCCTCCGAAGAATCCGAGCCCGGCGAGGGCTGGGCGTACAAAAACTGGCTTACGATGCTGGCGGAAGACCCCGCCGTACCCACGGCGGAGCTCGGCAAAAAGCTGGCGGACGATTTCCTTGAGGCCTATATTTTCGCCGACATGCCGACGCTTTCCGTTTTAGACCTGCGCTATGTGCCGGAATTATACGCCGCGTTGGAAAGCTACTGGGGAAGCGCCTACACCGCACTGCAAAGCGGCAGCTACGGTGCGTTTTCGCAGGTGCGCAACAACGTGCGGGAATTCGGCGACAACGAATACGACCAGGTCGATCTTTCCGACCTCGCCACGCTGACAAAGCAGAGCCTTTCCCTCGGCACCGAGGACGATGTGCAGGCCGCCGTTCAGAATATGGTGGTGTATAACGTCACCTATGAAAAGTCCGCCGCGGGCATTGCGGTCTATTTTCCGTGCCTGTGGCCGGATTATTACGGCGATACACGCTTTGAAATGACCTGCGTCGGCTTCCCGGAATCGTATTTTGAATTCTACGATAAATTCATGAACACGATGCTCTCCGGGCAGTCGCTTTCGCAGAGTGATATCGATTTTTACTCCTACTACGATTGGTTCGATTCCTCCGAGGTCGGCGGCGAAAACGTCACCACAATAAACGACAACGATTTTGAACTCATCGACAAGGGCGACTATTATGCACTCTCTCTTTCCGATGAAGCATGGAACCTCATCACGTACGTTGATATGACCGTTTACCTCGACGACGGCGAGGGATACATTGACCTTGGCAATGACAACGTGTACGAGTTTGACAACGACGGCGACCTGAAAGTCGATTTTGACTATACATGGATCTCGATTGACGGCGTGATTGTGCCGTTCTACGCCGAAACCGAGGAACAGACGGACGATTATTGGTACACAACGGGTTATGTGCCGGCCGAACTGAACGGCAGCACCGATATTGAGATCGTTCTGCGCTGGGACAGCGACCATGACAGCGGCTTTGTTGCGGGCTACCGCTTAAAGACCGAAGAGCCTACGGTAGCGGCAAAGGGTCTGCACAGCTTTACGGAGACGGATCAGATTCAGTACACCTGTTCGTATTATGATTACGATTTCAACTACGACCGGGACTACACGCTCGGCGATCCGGTAACATACACAAGTGAACCCGTCGTCACCTATGAGGAAATCGGCGAATACCGCACGGTGATCCAATACACCCTGCGCGACATCTACAACAACGAACACTTTACAGACCCGGTAGAGCTTTCCTGTGAATAAATAATTCTAATAGAACATACCCTGCTGCGCTCCGTGGCAGGGTATGTTTCGATTTGACTTGCACTATAATAGGCGGTATAATGAAAATCACTGACAAAAACGGAATTGTATGGAAAACTATGCCGTTTAAACTGTTCGGAAAGGACGAACGCCATGCGAAAGCTCCTCGTTTACATGAAAGACTACAAGAAAGAGTCGTTTTTAGCGCCTCTTTTCAAGCTGCTCGAAGCCACCTTTGAGCTGATTGTCCCGCTCGTAATCGCGCAGATCATCGACGTGGGCATTCAGACCGGCGACACCGGCTTCATCATCTCCCGCTGTCTGCTTCTGGTCGGGTTCGGTGTGGTCGGCATGGTCAGTGCCATCACGGCGCAGTATTTTGCCGCAAAGGCTGCCGTGGGCTTTGCCACCGGGCTGCGTCACAGCTTGTTCCAAAAAATCAACGAACTCTCCTTCTCTCTTTTGGACCGTGTGGGCACTTCCACGCTGCTGACACGCATCACAAATGACGTAAATCAGGTGCAGAACGGTGTGAACCTTGTACTGCGCCTGTTTATGCGCTCGCCGTTCATTGTGTTCGGCGCATGCGTTATGGCGTTCACCATTGATCCCGGCAGCGCGCTGCTGTTCCTCATTGTGGTCGCTCTGCTCTCCGTTGTGGTATTCGGCATCATGCTGCTGACCATCAAGCGCTACAAGGCTATTCAAAACCAGCTGGATTCCGTTTTGAACACCACGCGTGAAAATCTGAACGGCGCACGTGTCATACGCGCGTTCTGCGGTGAAGACACCGAAACAGAAAAATTTATCGGCCAAAATTCGCTGCTCTCCAAGCTCCAGAAATCCACGGGCCGTATCTCCGCACTTTTGAACCCGGTTACGTTTATCCTGATTAACGTCGGCATCATTCTGCTCATCCATTACGGCGCTGTTCAGGTCAACACCGGCATTTTGACGCAGGGTCAGGTCGTGGCGCTGTATAACTACATGAGCCAGATTTTAGTTGAGCTCATCAAACTTGCAAACCTCATCATCACCGTAACAAAGTCCTTTGCAAGCGCCGCACGTATCCGCGACGTGCTCGAGCTCGACACAAACACCGTTTATTCCGACGACAAGAAAATCTACAATACCCACGCCGTCGAGTTCGACCGCGTTTCCATGCACTATAACGAAGGCGCGAAGGACGCGCTTGAAAACATCAGCTTCACCGCCGAGCCGGGCGAGATCATCGGCGTTATCGGCGGCACGGGCAGCGGCAAAACGACGCTTGTGGGGCTTATTCCCCGCTTCTATGATGCGTCCTCCGGCACCATCCGCGTGGACGGCCGCAACGTGAATTCCTATTCGCTTGAAGAACTGCGCGAAAAGGTGCACGTCGTATTGCAGCGCGCGGTCTTGTTTCGCGGCACGCTGCGCGAAAACCTGCTTTGGGGCAATAAAAATGCCAACGACGAAGAGATGCAGGCAGCCGTAAAGGCTGCGCAGGCCGCAGACTTCGTACAGAGTAAGGGCGGGCTCGATATGAAGATTACCGCCGAAGGCCGCAACCTTTCGGGCGGACAGCGCCAGCGCCTTTCCATTGCCCGCGCACTTGTAGGTAATCCCGCGATCCTCATTCTGGACGACTCCGCTTCCGCGCTCGACTATGTGACCGAAAAGGCACTGCGCGGCGCGCTTTCCGCACTGCCGAATAAGCCGACGGTGTTCATCGTCTCGCAGCGCACATCTTCGCTGCGGCACGCGGATAAGATTCTCGTCTTAGACAACGGCGCGCTTGTCGGCTGCGGCACACACGATGCGCTCCTTGAGAACTGCTCCGTGTACCGCGAGATCTATGACTCTCAGTTTGGCGGAAAGGAGGCAGCTGCGAAATGAGCAAGATAAATAACAAAAACAGTACCATTAAACGTGTTCTTTTGCAAATCCGTCCGTATCTGCCGACCATCATTTTGCTGCTTGCACTTGCCGTAGTCAGCGTGCTGTGCTCGCTGTACATCCCGGTGCTCGTCGGCGACGCCATCGACGCCATCATCGGCAAGGAACAGGTCAACTTTGCCGTTATCCTGCCGAAGCTCTTCACCTGCGCGGTGCTCATCGGCTGCGCGGCGCTCGCCCAGTGGCTGATGAATGTCTGCGGCAACAAGGTCACGTACAACACCATCCGCGATATGCGCGAGGCAGCCTTTAAAAAAATTCACCGTCTGCCGTTTTCTTACCTCGACGCACACGAAACCGGCGACATCGTTTCCCGCATCATTGCCGATGTTGACCAGTTTGCAGACGGCCTTTTGATGGGCTTCTCACAGCTGTTTACCGGCGTTGTGACGATCATCGGCACCATCGGCTTCATGCTTTCCGTCAACGTTTGGACAACGCTTGTCGTGGTACTTGTCACGCCGCTTTCCATTTTGGTGGCGCGCTTCATCGCAAAGAAAACGTTCGCCATGTTCCGCTTACAGTCCGAAACACGCGGCCGCCAGACGGCATTCATCAATGAGATGATCACGAACCAAAAGGTCGTGCGCGCATACGGACACGAAGACGAGAACATGGAGAAATTCGACACCATCAACGAAGAGCTGCGCCGCCACACATTAAAGGCGACATTCTTTTCCTCCATTACAAACCCCGCCACGCGCTTTGTAAACTCCGTTGTGTACGCGGCGGTCGCGCTCATCGGCGCTTTGCTGGCCGTGACCGGACAGGGCTTCACCATTGGTATGCTCTCCTGCTTTTTGAGCTACGCAAACCAGTACACGAAGCCGTTTAACGAGATTTCCGGCGTTATCACCGAGCTTCAGAACGCGCTCGCCTGCGCAGACCGCTTGCTTGAATTCCTCGACAGCGAAGAAATGTCCGCCGACCCCGAACTGCTGCCGGAGCACAGCGAGACCGCAAAGGGACAGGTCACGTTCGATAACGTTTGCTTCTCCTATACAAAAGACCGCCCGCTCATCCGCAATTTCAGCTTGGATGTACCGGCAGGCTGCCGCGTCGCCATTGTAGGCCCGACGGGCTGCGGCAAAACGACGATGATCAATCTTCTCATGCGCTTCTACGACCCGGACAGCGGCAGCATCAGCGTGGACGGCACGAATACGCAGACGATCCCGCGCCGCGCACTGCGCCGTAACTTCGGCATGGTCCTGCAGGAAACATGGCTGAAAACCGGCACTGTGCTCGATAACATCCGCATGGGCCGCCCGGACGCTTCCGAAGAAGACGTTATCGCCGCCGCAAAGGCCGCGCACGCACATAGTTTTATTGAGCAGCTGCCGAACGGCTACTATACGCAGATTGGCGAAGACGGCGGCAGCCTTTCCGCCGGACAGAAACAGCTTTTGTGCATCTCGCGCATCATGCTGACGCTGCCTCCTATGCTGATTCTGGACGAAGCGACGTCTTCCATCGATACACGTACCGAGCTGCGCATTCAGCGCGCGTTTTTAAAGCTGATGCGCGGACGCACCTCGTTCGTCGTCGCACACCGCTTGTCGACCATCAAGGAATCTGATGTTATCCTCGTCATGCGCGACGGCAACATCGTAGAGCAGGGCGACCATGAATCTCTGCTTGCGAAAAACGGCTTCTACGCCGAGCTGTACCGCAGCCAGTTTACGGATGAGGAACAGCCGGTAGGTTAACGCACAAAAATGCAGCCTTCTCTATTCGAGAGAGCTGCATTTTTTATTTTCTGCCATACCGCACAAAGCTGCGTTTTGCACTTTGTGCGGTATTTTTTGAATATCAATATAGTGGAAGTTTCAGTCAATGCGTTTGAGGAAATCAAACGGCAAAACGATTATGATAAAGATATAGGCGAACCTTGTCCGGACTGCGCATGCGCAAACTGCGAGCGGAACGCCTTCGGTGCACAGCCGTAGCGCTCCGTAAATAAGCGGTAAAAACCGGCTTAAGCTGTTAAAGCCGCATGCACCGCAGATTTCAATGACGGGCATGTCCCCCCGCAAAAGCAGCTGCGCCGCCAAAGACAATCGCTTGCCGTTGATGTACTCCGTCGGCGTCATGCCGATGTAGCGGCACGCCGTTTCGTTATCGGCAAAGCGGTTCGTGTTCAAAAGCTTTTCCTGCACATCCGTTAAAGTGTGGCCGGAAAGCACACAATGTAACGGCAGCTCCGGCGTATCGAATATGGCGCGGTCAAGCTGCAAATAATCGCACAAGCGCTCAAATACCGTGCGCGGAATACCAATATCGAGCAGTTCGAAATCCGCGTTGTTGAAAAAATCATAGCGGTGCACATCCCTCGGGCGCATCAAAACGAACGAGCCCTCGGAAAGCAGCTGCGAGCGTCCATTCACGGCGTGGATAGCCCCGCCGTGCGAAACGAGAAACAACTCGTAAAAACCATGCGTGTGAATTTTATACGTCGCCGGAACGCCGCACTGGTGCAGAACGCGCGCACCCTCACCGGTGTGCAGATTTTCTTCAGCTTCGTCATATCTTAGTGCCGATGGATGAAAACGACGGCATCGCGGGCCGCTATGAGCACGACTTTGTGGGCTTTTCCTCGCAGGTCGGCGGCATTTACACGTATTACTTTAACGAGCATGAATTTTTGAACGCATACATGGCTTGTAAGCAAAACGGTGAGATCACCGCTGCGGAGGACTACGCTTTGCAGGCTGTGCAGGCCTATTGGCACGAGGAAAACACCGCGCGCAAGGTTAAATTGGAATTTTCGAAGCGCTACGGCTACGTGCCGCCGAAAGCTTTTGCCGGTGCGGGCGTGGGCAACTGCGACTGCCGCGTGGCAGGTACAAACCTCGATTTTGAAAAGCTCATTCGCCTCGGCTTTGACGGCTCGATCAGGAGATCGACCGTGCGGCGGAAGTGAACGGCGCGTCTTCGTTCTACACGGCTTTAAAGCTGTGGATTGAAAGCCTGCGCGGCGCATGCGAGCGTTACCGCGAACAGGCATTGGAGCTTGCCGAAAAAGCAGAGACCGAAGAAGCCAAAACGCGCTTTACAAAGCTTGCCGAAGCACTTTTAAACATTCAGCACAGCACACCGAAGACGTTCCTTGAGGGCGTGCAGCTGATGTGGATCTACGCTGTCAGCAGCGACATTATGAATTACAGCCGCATGGACGATTACCTTGGGCCGCTCTATGCCGCGGATATCGTCGCGGGGCGCATCACGGAAGAAGAAGCCGTGATGAAGCAGATCGACAAGGACGCAAAATATTACCGCTCGTCAAAAGGCGGCGAGGCTTCTTTGCACTTTGAACTCCTGAAAAAGCTGCTTACAGCCTGCCGCGAAAAAGGGTACCACACCGCGCTGGAGACAAACGGTTTGATCTCTGCCGCACATTTAGAAGAACTGATACCGCTCACCGCTCTTTTTCTGTTCGATTTTAAGCACAGCAACCCCGATGCCCTCAAAAAATGGGCAGGCGCGCCGCTTGCGCCGATCCTCGAGTCCCTGGCAGCCCTTGAGGACGCGCATGCGCATGTGTGGTTGCGCTGCCCGGTCATTCCGGGCGTGAACGACACGGACGCGCACTTTGAGGTGATTTGTGCGCTCAAGCATCAATATACCTGTATTGAAAAGGCCGAGATCATGGCATACCATGACATCGGCAAAACGAAATGGGACGCGCTGGGGATACCGTATTCGCTCGCCGCGCTGAAGACCGTTTCGCCGGAACAGAAACATATTTGGGAGACTAAAATAGCCGATTAGCGGCACTTTTGGGGATAAGAGAGGGAACGCTTCGTTCCCTCTCTTTGCTTTATCTCCCACATTTTTTCTAAACATTTGACAGATTTCCCGGAATATTGTATGCTATGGAAAACACCGCAAATTTTCCCTGCGGGACCACAAACATTAGGAGGTCACTTATGTTTTGTATATACTGCGGCGCCACCTTGCCGGAGGGCGCAAAAAAATGCACGCTCTGCGGCAACCCCGTTGTGCGCCTGCCGGAAGCCACTGCACAACCCGTAAGCGAACCGGAGTCGGAATCTGCCCCCGCATCGGAAACGCCCACGGAGCCTGCCGTGGAAGACATCTCCTCAAATTCGACAGAGAGCCTCTCCGAAGCGGAACCGACACCCGAAGCTGAAGATACCCCTTCAAACAGTCCGGACAGCGAAGATATTTATAACCATTCCCCGATGGACTTCACGGAGGATATTTCCTCCGGCGATGCGCTCGGCGGCAAACCCGAAGGCATGGAGCACGAGGGCACATTCACCGTTTCCCCCACCCCGGAGGAAATTTCAGGGCCGGAGCCGCGCGTGCAACCCATAGAATATACGTATAACGACGGCTACGCCTACGAGGAATACGACGAAAAGCCGAAGAAGAAGCGTTCTTTTAAATGGCTTTTCATCGTGCTTCCCATTCTCATCGCCATCGGCGCTACAATCGGCGGCATTTTCTGGTGGTACAATGCACCCATGCAAAAGCTCACCCGCGCGCTTGACGCTTACGATTATTCCGCTGCGGCGCAGGTACTTCCCACGCTTTCAAAGGACGAACTCGCTTCGGTCTCCGACCAAATGCAGGAATATGCCCAGACGGTCATCGACCGATACAATAAAAGCGAAGCGGACTACGACAGCTCCTATGAGCTGCTCGACCGCCTGCAAAAGCTGTTCCCGAACATCGGTCTCGACGATCAGCTCGACGGCATTCAATCGCTGAAAGACTCCAAAGAGGCCTACAAAAACGGCAAAAGCCTGCAGGCACAGGGCGAAGACGGCCGCGCCATTACGGAATATCAGAAGGTCATTCACGCCGATGTGAACCACGACGACGCGCAGACGCAAATTCAAAACATCCGCACCGCGTACAAAGAAAAAGTGTTAAGCGATGCGCAGAGCCGCGCGGACGAGAAAGATTTCCTCGGTGCCGAAGCCATTTTGATGAACAGCGCCGATATCCTCGGCGATGATGAAGACATCCAGGCTAAGCTGGAAGAGATTAAGGACGCAGAGCTCAACAACTACGTGGAAACGCTGCTCGGCACCGCCAAAACGCTCGCGGACGACGGCGACTTGCCCGGCGCTGTTAACGTGCTGCAGGACGCCACACGCAGCGACAAGCGCATCGACGCGCAGATTGCCACCTACAAAAACCAGTATAAGCAAAAAATTCTCGATGCTGCCGCAAAACAGGCCGGTGAAAGCCGCTATTATGACGCGGTGGAAACGCTGCAAAACGCCGACGACATCCTCTCCGGCGACAGCGACATTGCGGCAAAAATCGAAGAATACAGGGCGCTTTACCCTGTTTCGCTGACAGATCTTTCCCCAAGCGGCGGCGAAGATTGCAGCCAGAACTGGACAGCCTATGACGCAAACGGCAATGCGTACAGCAACGGCCTTAACTTCTCGCTGTACCCTGTCATCGCAAAAACCGTCTACACCGAATACGCCCCGAACGGACAATATAAGCGCCTGACGGGCACATGGGTCGTGGAGGGCGATACCTCCGACGATTTTATCGGCACGGTTCGCATTTATGTGGACGACCATTTGCAGTATGAAGTTTCCTCGCTCACGGTGAACAGCCCCGCAAGCGCGCTGAGCCTGAGCATTTCCGGCGCTTCCACCGTTCGCATTGAAGTGGAGGGCGCGTTTGCCTCGCTGCGTGCCGTCGGTTATCTGTACCTTGCAGATGCGAAATTTGAAAACTAAGCCGCTATAAAAAGAGATACCGCACAGGGTAAACTCACCTTGTGCGGTATTCTTTTGCGCAAAGCCTGCCGTGCGGTCTATGCACGTGCAGCTGATTCTTCCACAATACAGAAAAACTCTGTGGAAAACACAACGCGCATAAGAAACGGGATGTCCCTCTTTGGGGGACATCCCGTCTTACTTTGGCTTACGCCTTATGCTTTTGTTCCATCACGCGTTTGCTGCGTTCTCGTCTTCGTCGTTTTCGTCCTTCTTCTTTTTGCAGAGGACCATAACAACGACCTGTACCAGCGCGATTACAACATGGAGGATTGTCCACTTGTCGACGAAGATCATCGGCAGGGTCATGTCTTCGGTGAAGATGAAGACGATGATGGCAATCAGAGCCGGGATGATGCTGATGAGTCTCCAAAGGCCCTTCTTGTTCTTTTCGTACTCCATAACCTCTTTGCCGTTCTCATCGAGAACCACGTTGCCGTCTTCGTCTTCCAACGCCTTCTTTTTCTTGCCGATATAGCCGATGAGAAGGAGGATGGAAAGGAGGGTCGTCACGATGGTGAGAATCAGGTTGATGAGTGCCCAAGCGCCCGTGCCGAGACCTGCGAGCGGCGTTGCGTTATCTGCGATGTCTTCACCGTTTGCAAGCGGTGTTTCGTTATCATTGATCGTTTCGCCTATTTCGCCGTCATTATTTCCATCGCCTTTTCCGCCGTTATCGCTCGGCGCTGTGGAAGGTGTGGCAGTCGGTGTCGGGGTGGGTGTTGCAACCGTAGCCGGAACGACCGGAGCTACCGGCGCCGGAGTAGGTGTTGCCGGGTTCGGGTTCGGGTTCGGATTTGGAGCCGGTGTGGGGGTAGGCTCTTCTGTCGGAGCCGGAGTGGGGGTCGGCTCTTCTGTCGGAGCCGGAGTGGGGGTCGGCTCTTCCGACGGAATCGGAGTAGGTGTAGACTCTTCTGTCGGAGCCGGAGTGGGGGTAGGCTCTTCTGTCGGAGCCGGAGTGGGTGTAGGCTCTTCTGTCGGAGCGGGTGTAGGTGTAGGCTCTTCCGACGGAATCGGGGTCGGCGTGGGATTTGCTTCCCAAACAGCCTTCAGCACAACGTCCTTAGCCGGCATCGTGAACGCATCGTTCTCGATCGTAACCTCTTCGCTTCTCCAACCCGAGAACTTATAGCCCTCTCTGGTCGGAACCGTCTTTACAACTTCTACTGTTGCTTTGTACTTGTACGGGAACTCGTTGGTCGCTTCAGTCCACTCGCCACCGTTGAGGTCATACGTCAAAGTGTAGGTATTCGCTTCTTTCGTATACGTTGCCTTATACGTTGCATCGCCAGTAACCGTCTCAATTTTCGGTGTCCAGCTTGCAAACGTATACGTATACTCTGCATCTGCTGCTCTGGTCGGATCTTTCGGTGCTTTCAGTTCTGTGCCATACGGTACTTCTGTATCCGTTCTGACTTCGCTGCCGTCCCAGTTTACCCACTTGATTGTGTACGTCTTCACCTGCCAAACCGCATAGAGATCATTATCGTCGTTAGCGTCGACAAAAACCGGGTCATTCGGCTGATATTTAACATTACCATACGGCGTGGTTGCCCAGCCGCGGAATTCGTAGCCTATGGGGGCGTTGAAGCCGACATCGCTAAGCGATTTTACGGTTGCGTTCGTATTCTTCGGGTAACCTCTGTCTTCATAGATCTGCGTGCTGTCCCCGAAATTATAATGATACGTAATTGTCACGGTTTGGGGCTTATTGGTGTAGACTGCCCTCAACGTGGTGTTCTTTGTGACGGTAATCTTATCGCCCGGGTGGATGAGCTTGCCGTCTTCCGTTTCCCAAGCGCGGAAGTTTTCGGAATTTTTCGGCGGAAGTACGCGGGCGGAGCTGCCGCTTACATACTTCTGGTTATCCGTTGCTACATTTTTGTTCTCGCCCTCAACGTATGTGACCGTGAAGCCATCCTTTGCGGAGGGGAAGAACGGGGAAATCGTAACGGAGCTGTAAAGTCTGGTATCTACATTGAACAGCGCGCCGTTGGAATCAATCCAAGCGGAGGGCTTTTCCTTGAAATTTTCAAGCAGTGCCTTAAACTTTTCGGAATCCGAAAGCTTTGTGCCGTACGGAATTTCGATCGTTTCAAAATCTCCGTCCGCAGAGGCCGTCAGGTAAACCTTAGCTTCAATAACCGGTGCCTGCCACTTTGCGTAGAGCGTAATGCCCTTTGCCGGCATCGTCTTGTCGGTGAAATCATACGCTGTGCCTTCGCAAAGCTCATTCTCATACCAGCCTGCAAACGTAAAGTTTGCGGGTACACCGGCCGGTCTTGTCGGGGTGCACGTCACATCGGAAATATTCTGCTGATACTTGCGGCTTTCGGTTTTTTCTGTCTTACCGCCGTTAATGAACGTGATATTATAAGATTTGCGGGTGTAGTAGAATTTAGCGTTGTCGTATTTAGGTTTATATTCCCCAGAAAAGATGCCACCAACCCATTCGTAATCCGCTTTGAATTCCTTGAATTCAAACCCAGTTATCGGATACTTATCTTCGTCCGAAATTGTGGAGCCTGAACCAGGGCTTGTATCCGAATGATGAAGCACATATTTAACTCCGTCAACCGTAACTGTATCACTCGCACCGGGGAGAGCTTCCACATAATAGTATGCTGTCTCACTGCCATAATCGGTCTTCGGTCCATAGAACTTGGCGCCGCCTAACGGCATTGTATCAATATTGACCTGATAGGTGCTACCGCGATCACTTGTGCACCATGTGCTGCTGCCCTTGTAAGTAGGCCACTTATCACTGATGTTCGCGCCATATTTTGCCGTAATTCTAAGATCTGTATACTCCCGAGAAGAAGAGATCAAACCACTGTAGCTGTAGAACTTAACGTCATAAACATTTCTCTTATAATAAACGTTTACGATTGTGGAGCCGTCACCGGCAATGGTCTTCTGCGTAATTGCCTGTGCGGTAAAGCCCTCGTAGTTTTTAGCTTGAGCGTTTGTCTGTGCGCCGGTCGTACCTTTTTCGGTTTGTGTATCTTTTTTCACCAGCGTATAGCCATTATCATCCGCATTTTCCTGCCAATGGATAACGGTGTATTCCGTTTTGGAATTGGCTTTCCAGTGTGCGGTAACGGTAGCCGTTTCGGAAACCGTTGTAACCGAGTTGCCTTCTGCGTCATACCAACCGTCAAACGTATAGCCGTTGCGGGTGGGGGTGACGACTGTGCGCAGGTCAAGCGCTTCCATCCGGAACTGCGGCGCCACGTAGTCGCCGCCGTCGGTATTAAATGTGACCCAGAAACCGGTTTTAACTACCGGGTAAACGCATGTAACGCCGGCTGCAAATGTGATGGTTTCGTCGGGGGTATCGTTGCCCGGCGTGATGCTCCAGCCGACAACGCCTTTTTCTTTGTCCATGGTGAGCTCAACCTTAGCGGTCGCGGCGTTCAAATCTGCTTCCGCAACGTTTTCACCGGCTACGCCTGCGGCGGTGTAATAAACCACCTTTGTACCGTCTTCATTCATGAAGTATACGTAGCTGTACTCCTCAAACTTCGGCTTAACGGTCACTTCCGCACCGCTGACATCCGCGACTGTGCCGAAGCTTAACGGGGTCTCACTCTCATCGACATACCACCCAACAAAGCGTGCGTTTTCCTTTGTCGGTGCAGGCGGCTCGAGGAGCTCTTCGCCTGCGGCGACGGTCTGCTGCCACTCGGTCAGCTCCTTGCCATCTGCATCATAGAAACGGTAGGTATCGACCGTGGGCTTCTTGTCGTCCGGACGCAGCATAGCCGCTGCAACGCCCGTTTCCGCGCTCTGTTTCGCCGGCGCAGCTTCTTCTGCATCTGCGGCGGGAGTCGCCTGTGCTTCCACTTCAACGGGAGCCGGGGCCTCTACCGGGGCGGGAGTGGGTGTCTCCTCCGAAGCGGGAGTAGGTGTCTCCTCCGGAGCGGGAGTGGGTGTCTCCTCCGGAGCTGCGGTCTCCTCGGACGCAGGCGTCTCGTCAACGACCGGCGTTCCCCCCTGCATAACATCCCCTGTTGCAGTGTAGGTGTTCGTTTCCTCATCACTCATTGCAAACGCGCCCGTAGGACATGCCGAAACCAGCATACATGCGCTCAGCAACACGGCGATGATTTTCTTTTTCATAGTGTTTTCCTCCAATCCTGTGATTTGTCCGTTTTATAACAAATATGGATTCCTAAATTGATGTGTGTTACTGTGCCAAAACCGTTTCCATTTGGATGAGCAGCTCCAGCACACTGCGGAACGCGGCCTCTTTGCCGCCTTTTGTCCACCGCAGTCTTCCCTGCCAGCTGTAATTCTGGCGGAACAGGATGTCCAGTTCAAACGTGGGTGTTTCCGTACATTTTACGGGAGAAGCTTTCGGTGCGCCGCCTGTATCCAGCTGCTCTTCCAAAAGCAGGATCAGACGTGAAAGACTTCGGAATAGGGTTTCCTCCGGGAGCGTCCCGCCGGAGACTCTGCCGCGGATGACACCGTTCTCCGCTTCATCCACAAAGATACGGAAGGTCTCTGTGCCGATCGGTAGCATACGATTTTCTTTCACCAAACCCCTCCCTTTTGTATTTTGTGATTCTATTTTACACAAAGGTGCTATGAGAACGCTATGATTAAGAAGTTTTTTCATAGAAAAACGACCTATTTTCTCATAAAAAAGAAAATAGGTCGTAGTTTTTTATTAACTGTGTTGCGTCAACCGGTTCGTTTTTTTCAGGTGACGGTTTTAGGCCTTTCGGCGCTCCGTTTTCTCCGTTGCTTTTTCTTCTGCGCTGATATGTATGTGGCGCAGGTCGAGCGATTTAAAGGTGTAGGCCGCACCGCTTTTCGGGTATTCCTTTTGGAACCGATTGAATACACGGCGGGAAACGAGCCCGCCGTTTTCGCCGGTCGCACCCGGCAGCAGCACCCAAAACTGGTTTGCGCCCACCTTTGTGAACGGGTCGCTCGCGCGCAGTTCGTTTAAAAGTGTCACTTCCATCTGCTTCATATATATAGCACGTTTTTCCGGGTCTATCGAGCGGTTTGTAAGCCGCACAGTCATCAACGCCGCAGGGGTATCGTTTCGGCGCATCTCGCGCACATGCAGGTTTACAATCTCGCGGAAAACGTTGTTATCGCAGCAAAACGCACCGGTTTCCTGTTCTGTTTCAAGCAGGAACGTTTGAATATCGTCTTCACTCGTCTCGCTGCCGTAAAGCTCCTGCACCGCAAGTGCCTTCTGCGCCTCCAGCTCCGCCGAAGGCGAAACACCGTAGACCTCCCGGTACAGCGAAGCGATGTAATCATAGTGTTCCAGCGCTTTTTTCGGGTTTTTGTTTTTTATGAGCGCCTGCATCAAAAACACGCTGAATTCCTCTGCAGCGGGATCTAAACGGATAACGCCCGTGCAGAGCTTTTCCGCATCCGTAATGCGTCCGAGCTTCAAAAGGCGATCCACCGCCGCGCGACATAGGCGCGTATAAAGCGAGCGGTAATACGTGTTGAGGTTGATGCACCAGAACTCCGCTGCGCTTTCCGTAAGAAAATCGCCGGTGTAAAGCGCCACGGCTTCCTGCGCCAGGGCAACCGATTTTTCCATATCTTCTTCGGCAAGCGCTGCCTTTGCAAGTGTTTCAAATTGCTCCACGTCAAGCTGCGTCTCGCGGTCCGGCGCCCAGCGATAATAGCCCTTTTCGTTATGGATTATAACCTTTGCGTGCGTAAAGCCGAGCTCTGCAAGCGCAGCCCTTGCGCGGCTGACATTATTTTGCAGCGTGCTTAACGGGTTATCGTTTTCGGCTTCCGGCCACAGCAGGTCGATGAGCTCCTGCGCGGAAACACCGCGGTTTCTGTTCAGAATAAGGTATGCCGTAAGCGTCCACAGTCTTCTGGAACGTCCCGTGAGGCTCACAGCGTGCGGAACCTCCATACCTTCCTGCTTTAATGTAAACTTGCCGAACATGGTCACATCGACCTTCGGCACAACCTGTATCGTTTCACCGTTCTGTGCTTCACACGGCAGCCCGGTGGTTTCAATTTCTTTCGCTGTTCGACTCATGAACGGTTCATCTCCCTCTTTCAGAAACAACGGTTCAAAATATCACCCCGGCTATTGCGAAAAAATAATATTCCGAACTTGTTCTTTTTATAAAGTATAACACGCTTCACGGTCTTTGTAATCCACCGAAAGGTGGAAAATGCGATTTTTCTCATAAGTATTTACTTTTTTGTCAGAGAAAATACTTTTTTTGGCAAAAGGTCGCACTAAAAACTATGACTTAAAGTAATTGCAGACGTTTTTGCATTGTCTCATAGTTCGTGCAGTAGTAAAGCGCCGTCTCCTCTGTGATGCGCTTTTGCCGTACAAGGTCCGCAAGCGCCATGTCCATGGTGCGCATGCCCTGCGCCGCGCCGGAAACGATGGCGGCATCGAGCTGATGCGTTTTGCTTTCGCGGATCATATTGCGTATTGCGAGTGTGGAATACATGATTTCAAACACCGGGATGGGTGTGCCGTCTACGCCGGGCACGAGCTGCTGACTGATGACCGCCTGCAAAACCATGGAAAGCTGTAAGCGGATCTGCGCCTGCTGGTTCGGCGGAAATGCGTCGATGATGCGGTCAATCGTATTCGCCGCGCCGGTGGTGTGCAGGCTCGAAAGCAATAGCTGCCCCGTTTCGGCGGCGGTCATCGCGACCTCCATTGTCTCTTTGTCGCGCATTTCGCCGAGCAAAATCACGTCCGGGCTTTCGCGCAGTGCACTGCGCAAAGCGGCGACGTAGCTCGGGCAGTCGCAGCCGATCTCACGTTGGCTCACGATGCACTTATCGTGGCGATGGATGTACTCTACCGGATCCTCGAGCGTCAGAATATGTCCCGTGCGCGTACGGTTGATCTCGTTGATGATACACGCGAGCGTTGTGGACTTACCGCTGCCCGCTGATCCCGTAACGAGCACGATGCCTTTTTTCATCTGTGCCGCGCGCATGACCTCCGGCGGAATGTGCGCTTCTTCGGCCGTAGGCAGACCGAAGCGGATGACGCGCACCACGGCGGCAATGCTGCCGCGCTGGCGGAACAGATTCACACGGAAGCGTCCCGTACCGCTGAGCGAGAACGAAAAATCGTCATCGGTCGCACTACCGTTTAAGCAGTGCGGCTCACGTGCGGCAAGACGATAGATTTCCGCTGCGAATGCTTCGGTTTTTTCGGGCGTGAAGGCGCCGTCCGCCGTTTCACGCTGCTGTTCGCCGCGCACCTTATACGTCAGCGGCAGGCCCGCCACCACGAAAATATCGGAAGCGCCGCGCTCCACGGCACTTTTCAAAATTTCAGTCATATTCATTGTACTCCGCCTTTCTTACCCGAGGTTCAGGGAGTCATCCGGCTGCCAGCGCGCTGTGCAGCGCCATTTTGCAATCTCATAGCTGCCGTTTATCTTATTTAAGCAGATCTCAAGCTGCATGTTGCCGCGCGTGATTTCCGTTTTGAGCGTGGTTTCGGTCTCTTCCGTGTTTTCCGGCAGATCTCCCGCGCCCTTTAAATACGCATCTGCTTCGGAAAGCCAGTCTTGCCCGGCGTTTTCGCAGGCATACAGCACTTCCACGTGCTCGCCGTAGCGCTCTGCGGCACGGCGATCGGATACGGCAGAGGACACCGTAAGCACGCCGAAAATGGCGACGCACAGCACAACGACCGCGAACAGCACCGCGATGCTGCCGATGCGGAATCGATTTCGGCTCATGGCGTTCCCTCCTTCGGCTGGTAGCACCGTACCTCCAGCGCATAAATTTCTTTATCCTGCTCCGCCGTGTACGCCGTGATTTTCCCGGCATACAACGCTCCCGTTTCGGTCTCGGCGGCGGTCACTTCGGTTTCTATATAATAGTAAGTGTCCGCTTCCGCACAGCTTGCCATATCTTTTGTGAAATATGCTATTTCGCCGTTTTCGGGGATCTCTCCCACGCGAAACTCCTCTGCAGCGCTGCGGCACAGCGCAATGCCTGCGCTTTCCCTCGCCGCTTCATCGCTGATGACGGCCGCGCGCAGGAACACGCACGCAATGACACCGCAGCACGCGACAAATGCCAGAACAAACACAAGCAGCGGGGTCATAAAGCCCATGCGGTGGCGCGTTTCACTGCGCTTTTCCTCGTAATCTATCATGCCGCGCCACCTCCGTCACAATACGCGCCGGCGGTCATGCCGTCCGCAGTGATCGTTAAAAGCCCGTTTTCCGAAAGCTCGGCTTTAAACGTTTTAAGGTCGCACAGCTTTTCGGCGTTATTGGGGTCGATCTCCGCCGTGACCCGTGAAAACTCCGTGCGCAACGCGTTTTCATATAAATAGATGCGCGTTTCGAAGTCACTTTCCGGCTCGCGCAGGCACACCGCCGGGCCCTCCGGGCCGTCGATCAGGCGGATGTTCCCTTTGCCGCCGCACGCTGCCGTTTGGCTTTGAATATACGAAAGCGCGCTGCGCTGCTTTGCGTGTGCGTCGCGGGCATCCATCGTATCGGAATACAGCCGCGCGCCCGCAAGCGTCAACACCAAAAGCGATGCGATGAGCAATGCATACAGCAGAAGCAGCATCAGAGAAGTGCTGTTTCTCTTTTTCGGTTCCGTCATGCGCCCTCCTTATTCCTCGCCGCGCACCAGCACCTGAACGGTCGGCAGCTGGTTATCGGCGAAAACCTCGTATGTCACGATGTATTCTTTCTTATTGACCGTAAGCCCGTAGTGCTTTTCCAAATATTCAAGGCTTTCCGGGTATGCGCCCTCTAAGGTGTAGCACTCCACGGCGCTGCGCAAAACGGCTTCACGCACGGCGGCACGGCCCGTTTCGCGGATATCCTCCTGAAAAACCGGCACGCACACCGCGGTAAAAATTACCGCAAGCACCAGAATAAGCCCGACCGCGAAAAGCCGGAAGCTTACTTTTCGATTCAAAATACCCATAGCTTTTCCCTCAGATTGCGCTCAAAATGCCGAGCAAGGGCAGCATGACGCTTAAAAGCGTCAAACCGACAGACGCGGTGAGAAATCCGATCAAAATCGGCTCCGTGCGGTCGATGACGCTGCACAGCCCGTTTTCCGCCTCCTGCGCCGTGCAGCGCGCGAGGTTTTCCGTCACCTGCACGAGCTCGCCGCTCTGCGCACCGCCAAGCAGCATTTTGCCGTACATGGCGGGCAATATCTTTTGGTGCGCAAACGCTGTCGCAATGCCGACGCCCATCTGTGTTTCTTCATGGCATTTTTCAAGCGCTTCGTGCAGCTTTTTGTGGCGCGTCTGCTCGATGCACAGCGCAAGCGCACTGTCTTCATCCGTACCGCTCGCAAGCAAGGCGGAGAGCGTGTCCATCACCTCGGATACCGCCAAAAGCCACGCAGCTCTGCGTGTGAAGCGGCTCGTTTCCATTGTATTTCTAAGCTTTTCCCGACCTTTATCGGAGCGTATACCAAACGCCAAAACGAGCAAAACGATGCCCAAAAGCCCCGCAAACACCAAGCTGATGCGCCCGATGAGCGTCGCCGCGAGCACATAGGCATAGGAAGATGAAAGCAGGCTGCCCGTTAAATTGTCGTACACGCGCTCAAACATGGGCAGCACGACAAAAACGAGCACCGCCAGCACGCCGCACATCATCAGCATCAAAACGGCCGGGTATGTAAGGGTGCTGCGCAAACGGTCGTATAGCGCGCTTTGACGGTCATAGTGGTCTGCAAGGCGGTCAAGTGCTTCGTCCAATCGGCCGGAAAGCTCTGCCGTGCTAAAAACGCTCAAGGCGTATTCCGGGAAAACGCCGGTCTTTTCCGCCGCTGCCGAAAACGTCTCGCCCGCCGCAACCGAAAGGCTGATCTCGGTAGAAGCCTGCCGCAAGGCGGTGTCCATGCCGTCTTCCTCAAACAGGGAAGAAACCTCCGAAAGCGACGCGCCGGAGCGCAGCAGCATTGCAAGACTGCTGCAAAATACGCTGAGCTGTTCCTGAGTCAAAAATTTTTCTGCCATGTTCCTCGTCCTTTCGCTTTTCCTTTAATAAGTGAACCGCGTTGTGTATTCCGAATCGTTTTGAATCTCCCCGGCAGGCATGCCGCCTGCGGCAAAGGTGATGTCCACCCGCTGCCACTCATCCGCTTTTGCGCGGATCTCCACGGTGATCCACCCCTCGCTCTCCACATAAAAGCTGTTCCACGCGTGGCAGGTCTCCTCACCCACATAACCCGTGATGAGCTTGCACGGAATGCCCTCGCTGCGCAGCATGGCGGCGGCAAGGCTTGCATAATCAAAGCATATACCCTTGCCGGTCTTTAAGGTCTCATCCGGGGAGGGCAGGTATCCGTTCTGCACGGTCGCCGCTTTTTCCGTATCGTATTGGATATTCTTCACCATGTAGTCATACACGGCGGCAGCAATGTCCGCATCGGTGGTGCAGCTTGCGGCCAGCTCTTTCACCTTTTTGATGCAATCGGAGCTTTTGTTGTAATTCACCATCTGGTTCGGGCGCAGGTACGGCTGAAATTCATCTTTCAGCGTCACGTCGCGGTCTTCGCTCCCGATGCATGCGTATTTGCTGTCGCCCACCTGCTCCATCAGGCGGAACGTGTATGTGCCGTTTCCCATATTGAGCGGGAAAAATGTCGCAGTGCCGTCGTTCGGCAAGTCATAGTTATATTTATCCTCGCCGCAGACAATCTGCATTTTTAATCGCGTATCGCTCTGCGCTTTTACGCCGATGATGCCGCCTTCAAGCTGGGAAAGGTCAATCTCTCCGCTGCCGAACGCGGTCGCTTCATCTTCGTTGAAGACGGAATCCCGAAAAGCGGGGACCTTGTAGGGCGCGGCGTTGCTGTCCGTGACATCGCCCGCCGCCGGCTTGACGTCGTTTGATGTCGTGCCCCGCGCCGCACAGCCGCAAAGCAGCAAAATAAGCGCCAGCGCCGCCGCTAACAGCTGAATTTTTTCTTTCATGCCGCACCCCCTGTCTTTTCTGTGTATACTAAATATTATTTTATCTTGTTTTTGTCTTATACGCAGGTCCTGTGCAAAATTCTTCCGCATGGCTTTTTCCGTCGATTTTTTCAAAAAAAGTGTTCCGAACTATTGACATTATATATATAATGTTGTAGATATAAATTTCACCGTTTTCTGAGAAATTCCCGCATGTTTCGCAGTGTTTCTCAAAAAGCAGAAGAAGTAATTTAAATGAAGAAATTCATGTCTTTCCTGCTTTCTGCACTGCTCGTTCTCTCTCTTGCGGCGTGCGAAAGTAACGGCGGTGCCAGAAGCAACGATTCCGAAAGCAGCGCCGGCAGCACGGCTTCCTCCGAAGCAGAGTCCTCTGCGACCTTATAACGTGGAACGAGATCACGAAATCCGATACCGTTACACTTGAGTTTTAAGCTTTAACCTGTATCTGAGCGCCTTGCAGCTGTTTACGCAGCCGGGCGTTCTTTTTGTTTTTCCGAAATTTTGGCGCAGGAGTTTTCCACGAACACATTGACAAACCGCGCAAAAAAACGTATGCTTATATATAGAG
>QWCE01002577.1_pt1 | contig 22226 bp, 28 predicted proteins | sample 1972531 | NCBI WGS metagenome assembly QWCE01 (sample SAMN09866716, study PRJNA288562) | Human gut metagenome isolate term4_stool, whole genome shotgun sequencing... | reverse complement strand
ACCTATAACGAGCATACAATCCACATGAGTAGCCAACATGCGACAGGCATCCTGACGGTCGTTTGTGGCTTTACATATGGTATTATACCTTAAAATCTCTCCGGATGAAACACTTTTTAGCCTTTCTTCCGCTTTATCTACGATTTTCTTGGGATTTGTCGTCTGAGATACGAGGGCAATTTGTTTTTTATCTAAAATCGGCAGCTGATCGACCTCTTCTTCCGAAGAAATAATATAGACCTCGCCGCCGTATGAAGCGATTCCCTTCACTTCCGGGTGCTCTTTATCGCCGACGATGACCACGGGAATGCCCTTGGCGTTATTTTCTTCGACAATGGTATAAATTCGCGACACAAAGGGGCAGGTGGTGTCGACGACACGGTTTCCATTTTCTTTCAGCGCCGCCTTCACCGCCTTCGTCGTGCCGTGGCTTCTCGTGATCACCGTGGCACCCGTAGGCAGATGATCTTCGTCGATAAGCTCCACGCCTTTATTGCGTAGCTCTTCGTTGACTTGAGCGTTGTGTACCAGCTCGCCTAAAATCTTGACGTCGTCGTAGGTGTCCGCCGCTTCAAAGGCGCTTTCCACGGCCCGCTTCACGCCGCCGCAAAAACCGTAACACTCACTCAAAATGATTTCCAAGGTAGTTTCTCCCTTCGTAAATGGTTTCCATTAATGCGCGCATGCGCTTCTCGTAAGCCTCTTCCGTCAGCTTTTCCTTTTCAAAGGGAATGGGCTCTCTGAAAATATAGCGCCGCTTGCGAAAGAGCTTGTAATCCCCTTCGATATATACGGGCAATATCTCCGTGCCCGTACGGGTAGCCAAGAGTATGGTGCCGGGCTTTGCCTTATCGTAGTCCACGTCCTTTACCCGCGTCCCTTCGGGAAAAATGCCGATGACCTCGTTGTTTTTTAAGGCGCGCATGGCGATAATGGTGCTCTTGGCATCGCCGTGATCCCGATCCACGGAGATGGCGTCGACGCCGCGGAGGATATGCTTCACCACCGGCGTCTCGAAAAGCTCCCGCTTGGCCATCCAACGTATCTGTCTCGGAAATAGTATCGAGACGAACAGGGGATCCCAATTGCTTTTGTGATTGGCCACCAGCAAATAGGCCTTCTCTTCCAGGGACGGCATGTTGATGACCTCGTAGGGGTAGAGGATTTTTAAAAGCCATCCGGTAATGACCTTGATGAAATTATAAAACATGATCGCTCTCCACGTAGCTCGCCATGGTGTCCAGCACTTCCTCTTCGCTCATATCCGTGGAATCCACGAGAACGGCATCTTCCGCCTGTTTCAAGGGAGCCACGGCGCGATTTTTGTCTCGCTCGTCACGAGCGTGTATGTCAGCTTTGATCTTTTCAAAATCCACGGACTCGCCAAAGGACAGGCGCTGTTCGTAGCGCCGTCTCGCCCGCTCTTCTTCCGAGGCGGTTAAAAAGAATTTCACATCCGCCAAAGGCAAGACCACCGTACCGATGTCTCTGCCTTCCATGACCACACCGCCTTTTTCCGCCAAGCGCCGCTGCAGAGACAGGAGATAGTCCCGTACCGCCGGATCTTTGGACAGCTGGGACGTCTTTTGAGAAATAGCTTCCGTGCGAATTTCATCGCCTAAGGCCTTGCCGTTTAAAATGACGGAGCCCTTTTTAAAATCGATGCTTTGCTCATCCGCCAGGCGCAAGAGAGCTTCCACGGATAGCTCTTTTTCTTCTCCTACGGCAATGTAAGCCAGGGTACGGTAAAGGGCCCCGGTGTCGATGTATTCGTAGCCCAAACGCTTGGCGAGTGCTTGGGCAATGGCACTTTTCCCCGCCCCCGAAGGGCCGTCAATGGCTATGGTCTTCATTTGCTTCCTCCTCTCCCGCACACATACCGGCTAAATGTCCGGTAGAAAATGCGATCTGTAAATTAAAGCCCCCCGTTGGGCCGTCCACATCCAAAACTTCGCCGCAAAAATAAATGCCTTTAGCTTTTCGGCTTTCCATGGTCGACGGGTCCACGTCCTTAACGTCTACGCCGCCGGTGGTAATGATCCCCGTGTTTTCGTTAAAAAGGCCCACATAATGCAAGGGAAATTTTTTTAAGGCGCGTATCAAGTCCTGACGCATTTCCACCGTCAACTGATGGCCCGGCAAATCCTTGGGCACCTGCGCCTCATCCAGCACCGGCTCGATTAATGATTTTGGCAAAAGCTGCTTCATCATGGTGTGAATGGCGCGATTGGGATTTTCATTTATTTCCCGCAAAAGCCGTTTGTCCAACACCTCGTCGTCCAACGCCGGCTTTAGATCCAAAAATAAATCCACGTCTTTTGAGCGATTAATCTTCGAGGAAAGGCTCAAGACGATGGGCCCGCTGATGCCGAAATGAGTAAAGAGCATTTCGCCGAAATTCGTAAAGGTTCCCGCCTCCGTCTTCGCTGTGAGCTCCACATTTTTTAAGGACAGGCCCGACAACGCCTCTAAGTAATTTTCTTTCAGTCGCAGCCCTACGAGACCCGCCACGGGCTTTACTACTCCCATGCCGAAAGCCTCCGCCCATTTGTAGCCGTCGCCGGTGGAACCGGTAAGGCGATAGGTCATGCCTCCCGTAGCGACAATAACTTTGTCACCGTGAATCGTGCCCTTGTCGGTCACCAAGTCGTAGCCCCCGTCTGCGGGACGAATGGCTTTCACCGCGGTGTTCAATCGTATGTCCACTTTGTTTTTTCTCAGCTCTTTTTCCAAGGTTTTGATGATGTCCGACGACTTGTCGCTCTTTGGAAATACCCTATCCCCGCGTTCCACTTTCAGTGGCGTGCCTCGGCTCTCGAAAAAATCCTTCAGCATGGCGGCGGTGAAGCTGTAATAGGACGAGTACATAAAGCTTGCGTTGCGATTTAAGCACTCAAAGAAAAAGGGATCGTCGCAGTCGTTACAGAGATTGCAACGTCCCTTTCCCGTAATAAACAGCTTTTTGCCCAGCTTTTCATTTTTTTCGATTAAAGTGACCTCCGCCGTCTTCGACGCTTTTGCAGCGGCCATCATGCCGGCGGGTCCGCCTCCTATGACGAGTATCATTTAACACCTCACGATGCCTACCCAATAGGGCGGGCAATGTTTCTGATTGGGAAAGGTGATCTTGTTCACCTTAAATTTCTTTTGATCGAGCTTTGCAAGCATCTCTTCGATGCCTTCGCTTTCGAGTTTCCCCGCCTCGTGGCCGGGATAAATCGAAAGGCTGATCAGGGCGCCGGACTTCATAGCGGAAAGGATGGATTCCAAGGTCCGCTTCGTGGAGGACCACAGGGTGGTAATGTCCTTGTCGCCGCCGGGCAAGTAGCCCAGATTCATGACGAAGGCATCCACGAAAGCGATATCGACGACATTCGCCAATACTTCGTGGCTGTCGCAAATTAGGCGAACATTTTTTATGTCCTGCTCCCTTAAAAGGGCCCGGGTCTGTTCGATGGCGGCGGGTTGAATGTCCATGGCCACCACTTCCTTTGCACGCTTCGCCGCAAACAAGGTGTCTTTCCCCTTCCCCGCCGTGAGATCCACGACCAGGTGATCTTGTTTTAATAAGCGGTCAAGCATGACATGGGACCAAGCCACGGCGGATGTCGGCATTACTTCCATGACTTCAGCATCCGAATTTCTTTTTCTCGCAAGGGCCGATACTCCCCTTTGCCCAGCTGGCCAAGCTTTAAGGGACCCATTTGAATCCGCTCCAGCTCCACGACCTCTGCGCCCACGGCTTCAAACATGCGGCGAATTTGGCGGTTCCGCCCTTCGTGAATGGTACATTCCAGACGGGTCTTTGCGTTTCTGTGCTCGAGAATTTTAAAGGTCGCCGGCGATGTCATGCCGTCTTTTAATTGAACGCCGGAGGAAAGTTTCTTCGCCGTATCCTCGTCGATAACGCCCTTCACCGTAACCCGATAGGTCTTCTCCAGCTCGTATTTCGGATGGAGCAAACGCTGGGTCAGCTCCCCGTCATCGGTTAAGAGCAAAAGCCCCGAGGAATCCATATCCAGTCGCCCCACGGGATAGAGGCGTCGGCCTTTCGCCACGGGCACGATGTCCAGGACTGTCTTGCGGCCCTTGTTGTCGTCGGCAGTGGAGACCACGCCCCGCGGCTTATTTAATAAAATGTAATGATTGCTCTTCGGTATGCGCAGAAGCTTGCCGTCCACGGTGACTTTATCATTCTCATCCACCTGAACGCCCTGTTCGGTGACGGTTTCTCCGTTGACCTTCACGCGGCCGGCTTCGATAATCTCTTCGCATTTTCTGCGACTGGCGACGCCGGCATGGGCCATAAATTTTTGAAGTCTCATGATTCCTCCGTCTCCTCTTCCTCTTCCGCCTTCGGCAAATCCTCTAAATGGGACAGGCCGAATTTTCGCAAAAATGTCTCCGTGGTGCCATAAACCTTCGGTCTGCCTGGAATTTCCATGCGACCGAGGACGGTAATTAAATTAATGCGCTCCAAGCTTTTCAACACCTGATCGCAGCGCACGCCCCGTATGTCTTCTATTTCGGATTTTAACACCGGCTGCTTGTAGGCGACGATGGACAGGGTCTCCAGGGCTGCATTGGACAGGCTTTTGGTCCGCGTCTTTTTCGCAAATTCGCTGATGGCATCAAAAAGCTCCGGCTTGGTGGAAAGCTGGTAGCTGTCTTCCACGCGGACCAGGCGCAGGCCTCTGTCCTCTGCAGAAAGATCCTCTTGTAATTCAGTTAAAACCGGGCGCAGCTCCTTCGCCGTCACATTTAAGGCTTCCTGAATTTCCTTTTCGGAAATCGGGTCGCCCCAGGCGAATAACAGCGCCTCCAATTTAGCTTTCAGATCCATGAACCATTCCTCTTTTTATCAGCACAATATCTTTTCCCTCTTGTTTGCAGGAGATTTTTTCGAGTTTCATCAGCTCTAATAAAGTGAGAAAAACCGTGACGATTTCGATTCGGCTTTCGGCATCTTCCATCATGCGAAAAAACCGCGGCCGTTCCCACTTGCGAAAGGCGGCTTCGATTTTTTCCGTCGCCTGCTTAAAGCTGAATTCGGCTGCGGGAATTTTTTCCAACGAACGTTGTGCCGCTTCGTGAATTTCGAAGCGAAGCATGACCTCTTTAAAGGCCTTCGCCAAGCGGGACGCATCGCCTTCAGCCATGAGCTCCTCCTCGGAAAAATCGGAGAAGTCTTCCTGCTTCTTGTAAATGGCGCCGTCCTCAAAAGCGGCCATTTCGTCCAGCAATAAGCTCGCAGCCTTAATGCGCTTGTATTCCACAATGCGCTCCACGAGGTCTTTGCGCGGGTCCTCTTCTTCCTCCTCTTCTTCCATCACCGGCTTCGGCAGAAGCATGCGGCTTTTAATGGCGAGGAGGTAGCTTGCCATGGCGAGAAAATCCACCATGGAATCCAAAATCGGTCCCGTCATGCCGTCCATATAGGACAGAAAATCGTCGACGAGGACGTGGATTTGGATATCGTAAATATCCATCTCACGCTTTTTTATAAGCTCGAGCAAAACTTCCATGGGCCCGGAGAAAGAGCCGTAAACCAATTCGTAGCTCATGAGAGGAGTACAATCCCTAAATTGACGAAGAGATCGATAAGCCCTTGAACCGCCGGCCCGATGATACGGGGAATAATTCCGGAAACCACGCCTAAAAATAAAATCCAGTAGAAGTATTTTTCGTAGCGATAGAAATTATATTCCGCCTTGGCGGGCAGGACGGACGCCAGCACTTTCGATCCGTCTAAGGGCGGCAGGGGCACGAGATTGAAGACGCCGAGCATGGCATTGTACCAAAGAAAGTTCAAAAAGAAATTGCTGATGACGAAATTATGCTTCGACGTCCACACGAAGAAAAAGGCGCCGATGAGGGCGAAAATAAAATTCACCGTCACCCCTGCAAGGGACACGAGGATGGTCCCCGTTTTTCTATTCTTGTAATAAGAGGGATTGATGGGCACGGCCTTCGCCCAACCGAAGCGAAAGACGATCATAAATAAAAGCCCGATGGGATCGATATGATCCAAGGGATTGATACTTAAGCGACCGTCCCTCTTCGCCGTCTCGTCGCCTAAGAGATAGGAGACGTAGCCGTGGCCGATTTCGTGGCCGACGATGGCGATGATTAATGCCGGTATCGACCAGATGTAGTTACTTATGTCCATAATAAACCTCGTCTATTATTAAAGGCTCCACAAAAACAGGCTCGTCGGAAAAACGGGCAATGGATAAAAAGCGTTCCGCCAGCTCTTCGAAGGGGCGGCTCTTACCGCCGTAAAAAGTGGCCAGCACCTCGCCCTTCTTCACCAGGTCACCGCGCTTCTTGTGCAGGTACACGCCGGCGGCCATGTCCAAATCATCGTCCATGGTCACCCGCCCCGCGCCCAGGTCTCTGGAGATAATGCCGATTTCGTGAGCGGGCAAATGGTTCAGATAGCCTTCCGTCTCGCTGATCACATCAAAGGATCTTTCCGCCTGCGGGAAAATAGACGGATCGTCGATGACGACGTCGTCCCCACCTTGATTTTTCACGAAGGCCCTGAATTTTTCAAGGGCTTTTCCGTTGGCGATTAAGGCCTTCACCTTTTCGCGAATGGCATCCGTATCTCCGCCTTCCGCCAAATGAATCAGCTTCGTAGAGAGGGTGATGCAAAGTTCGGTCAGGTCCTCGGGACCCTGTCCCTTTAAGGTGGCGATGGCTTCTTCCACTTCAAGGGCATTGCCTACGGCGCGGCCCAAGGGCTCTTCCATGGCCGTTAAAATGGCCAGGGTCTTACGTCCGAAGGCCTCGCCGATGGTTACCATGGTTTCAGCCAAGGCACGGGCCGATTCTTTATCTTTCATAAAGGCGCCGTCGCCTACCTTCACATCAAGAAGAAGGCAGTCGCCGTGAATGGCCAGCTTCTTGCTCATAATGCTCGATGCGATTAAGGGAATGGAATCCACCGTCGCCGTCGCATCGCGCAGGGCGTAGAGCTTCTTGTCCGCAGGGGTAATATTCGCCGTCTGTCCGGCGACGGCCATGCCGATGGCATTGGTGGATGAGACGATTTCATCCATACTTAAATCCACCCGCAGACCGGGAATGGATTCCAGCTTATCCAAGGTGCCTCCGGTGTGGCCCAGGCCGCGACCGCTCATTTTGCCGAAGGGCAGGCCGTAGGCGGAGAAAATGGGTCCGATGATGAGTGTCGTCGTGTCGCCGACACCGCCGGTGGAGTGCTTGTCCACCACGGTGCCTCGAATGGAGGACAGATCCACGGTGTCACCGGAGTCGATGATGGTGCGCGTCAGCTGAGCGATCTCATCCTTGTCCATGCCGGAAAAGTAAATCGCCATTAAGAGGGCGCTCATTTGATAATCTTTGACCTCGCCGGAAAGGTAGCCGGCGATGGTGTTTTCGATTTCTTCTTTCGTCAAGCTTTCGCCGTGTTTTTTCTTTTCGATAATTTCCAGTACGCTCATATTAAATCGCCTCGATGGTTTTGGTTACCAATGCCTTAAAGTCGTCGGCAACGCGGGCTGAAATCTCGATGACTTCCTCGTGTTCCAAGGGTTGATCTAAAATGCCCGCCGCCATATTGGTGATACAGGAAATCCCGATGACCTTCACGCCGCGGTGATTGGCGACGATGACTTCCGGTACCGTGCTCATGCCTACGGCATCGGCGCCTAAGATGCGAGCCATGCGTACTTCCGCCGGCGTTTCGTAGCTCGGGCCGGTCATGTACATGTATACGCCGGATTGATGCTTGATCTTTAATTCTTTCGCTACAGATTCCACCATAGCCGCCATTTTCGGATCGTAGGCATAGGACATATCCGGGAAGCGCTCGCCCTTGCCGTCGTTGGGGCCGATCAAGGGGTTCTTGCCGTTGAAATTAATATGGTCCGTGATAATCATCAGGTCGCCGGGTTCGAAAGCTTCGTTGACGCCGCCGGCGGCATTGGTCACGATTAATGTCTTTACTCCCAATTCGCAGAAGATCTTTGTAGGAAAGACCACATCTTCCATGGCCACCCCTTCGTAGAAATGAATGCGGCCCTTCATGGCGACGATGTTTTTCCCCGCCAGGGTGCCGAAAATCAGCTCGCCGCTGTGGCCTTGCACCGTAGATTGTTTAAACCCGGGAATGTCTTTGTAGGGAATGGCCACGGCGTTTTCGATGGATTCTGCAAAATCGCCTAAGCCGCTTCCTAAAATAATGCCGATTTCCGGACGGATCGTCGTTTGTTTATTTAAGTAATCAATGGTTTGATTCATTTTTCTCTCTCATTTCTTTTACGGCATAAAGCCCGATAATGGTTTTCGCGTCCACTATTTCGCCCAGCTTAACCATGCGCAGTGCCTCGTCCAAGTCCATATAGACGACTTCCAAGTCTTCCGTGTCGTCTAAGTGCATTTCCCCGGGCGTGGGGTTTTCGCAATAGAAGATATGGATCTTCTCATTGGTAAAGCCCGGCGATGTGTAAGCTTCCAAAAGAAACTCGGCGGATTCCGCCACGAGCCCCGTCTCCTCGGACAGCTCGCGAATGGCGGCCTTCATGGGATTTTCATTGTGCTCGATGAGACCGGCGGGAAGCTCCAGCAAATACTTTTTCGTCGCAATTCGGTACTGTCTCACGAAGGGAATCTTCCCGTCTTCGCAAAGAGCCACCATGGTGCAGCCGCCGACGTGTTCCACCACTTCTCTTTTGCCGTACCGTTGGCCGTCCAGCTCCACGGTATGGCAGCGCAAGGTCACCACCTTGCCTTCATAAATTTTTTCGCTGCGTATAATGCGCTCTTCAGAAATCATAAAACCTCCTAAATCCGGTTTTGTAGCATTTCACGTGCCGTGTCCCGGGTCTTTTCCGTGTCTTCGCCACTGATCATGGTGGCGAGCATGGCGATCCGCTCTTCCTCGTTTAACTTTTGAACGTAGGAGATGGTGCGGCCGGCCTCTTCCCGCTTTTGTATGCGGTATTGGCGATCGGCCCGGGCCACCACTTGAGGCAAGTGGCTGACGACGATAAGCTGTCGATCCTTCGACAGGCGCTTTATCTTCTCCGCCACTACCTTGGCTGTCTTGCCGCTCATACCCGTGTCCACTTCGTCGAGAATAAGAATTTCTCGCTCGTCCAATTCGGCAAATATACTGATAAAAGCTAAGAAGATGCGACTGATTTCACCGCCCGATGCGATGTCGGCCATGGGCTGCAAATCTTCGCCCTTGTTTGTGGCGATAAGGTAACAGATGCCGTCCATGCCGTCGGCGGAAAGAGCCTTTTCGGTAAAGTCCACTTTAAATGCCGCACCGTGAATGTCCAGCTCTTCCATTTCCCGGGCCATGCGCCCCTCCAGCTGACGGGCCGCGTCCATGCGCCGCTTACGCAAGCTGTGGAACAGAGCCGTCGCCTGTTCCTTCTTTGCTTCCAATTCTTTTTTCATGGCTTCAACGACGTGTTCGTAATCGTCGATGAAGGCGAGGCGCTCCCGACTTTCTTCTAAAAAGGCCTGAATCTTTTCGTAGCTGTCGCCGTATTTTCGCTTCATGCTGTTAATGGCATCCAGCCGCTCCGTCACTTCCTGCAGGCGCTCTGGATCGTCGTCGAAATTTTCGCCCTTGTCCCGCAAGCTCTGGGCCAAATCCTGAAAGCCGTAGCGTATGTCTTCGAAGCTTTCGAATATATCCTTAAAGCCGTTGTCGTTTTGTGTAACCTTCTCCAAGGCTCCGCCGTAGCGATCCAATAGGGAACGAATGCCGCCTTCTTCAAAGGCCAGTTGATTCATTTCCTGCAAAAGAGCCAAGGTTTCCGTGTGACTGTTTCTCGCGCGAAATTCTTCGGCCAGGGCTTCGTCTTCCCCTTCTTCCAGGGCCAGGGTTTCGATCTCCTCGATCTGATAGCGCAGCAGATCCCCCTCTCTTGCCATGGCCTGCGGATCCTTCACTTCTTTATTGAGTCGCTCCTCGATGGCTTTATAATCGGCGTATACATCACTTAATTTGGCGAGATCTTTGTTTTGCTCTTCTCCGCAAAAGCGGTCCAAGAGCTCCAATTGAAAACTGGGCTTCATGAGGAAGCCGTTCTCGCCCTGTACACCTGAAAGGGCCATGATGCTCCCGAATTCTTTTAACAGGGCATTAGTGACGATCTTGCCGTTGATTTCGGAAAGGGAGGGCCGATCCCGATAGAGGCTGCGCTCTACGATAATGACGTCTTCAAAGGGAATATTATTTTCTGCGAGAAAATCCAACGCCTTTTTGTTTTTCGTCACGAAAACGCCCTGAATCGACGCCTTCTCCGCGTCTTTGCGAATCATATTCTTTTGCGCCCGCGCGCCGAGAATCAATCCCATGGCGTCCATAATAATGGACTTCCCCGCACCGGTCTCCCCGGTTAATACGGAAAAGCCGTCGTGAAACTCCATGGAAGAGTGATCGATAATGGCGAAATGATCGATTTGAAGGCGTAAAAACATTTAGCGGAACTCCTCCCCGGACGCCCGTACCACCGCTTCGATATCCACCTCTGCGACGGCGTCGGCATCCTTCGTTATAAGCATTAAAAACTCCGTATTCCCCGTCGCACCTTGAATGGGCGAGTAGGTCAACACTTCGGGATACATACCCAGTCCCGATACCAGCTCATACATTTTATTTAAAACATCCACATGGACCTTGGGATCGGACACGATGCCGCCCTTGCCCACTTTGTTCTTGCCCGCTTCGAATTGGGGCTTGATCAGCGCGGCGATTTTTCCATCGTCGGACAGATAGCTCACGGCCTTGGGCAGAACCAGCTCCAAAGAAATGAATGACACGTCGATGGAAATAAAATCCATGGCATCGTCGAGATCTTCCCGGTCCAGATAGCGCACATTGGTGCGTTCCATGACTACCACCCGCGGGTCCACCCGCAGGGAATAGGCCAGTTGATTGTAGCCCACGTCCACTGCGTAGACTTTTTTTGCCCCGTGGGACAACATGCAATCGGTAAAGCCGCCGGTAGATGAACCGATGTCCATGCAGACTTTTCCCGTGAGATCGATGCCGCAGTTTTCGATGATTTTCTCCAGCTTAAAGCCCCCGCGGGAGACGTATTTTAAGCTGTGACCTTTAACCGTTATGTCCGCATCCGTATCGATCATCTGCCCGGCCTTGGCGATGCGCTCCGTGCCTATAAAGGCTTCCCCTGCCATGATCATGGTCTTGGCCTTTTCTCGAGAAGGGGCCAGATTCTTTTTTACTAAAAGGACATCTGCACGTTCTTTCACGCTATCACCTGTCCCGTTTCAAAATTTTATCGATCAAGGCTTCCGTCTCTTCGAATCGACCGAGTGAGGCGAGAAGCTCTAAGCACTCCTCGGTATATTTCGCGGCTTTCGTCAAGTAATCCTCCGGATTTACCTCGGCGCCGTCTTCTTCCAAGTCGAAGTAGTCGTCTTGAAATTGATAGCTCAGGCCCAAGGTCTCCCCTACGCGGTACAGGATGTCGTTGGCTTCTTTCGATTTCCCCGCCAAGGCGCCGGCCATGGCGAAGCAGGCCCCTAAAAGGGCGCCGGTTTTTCTCTTGTAAATGACCTCGTCCCCCGACGATGCGCCGACGCGAATGTCCAGGACCTGGCCGTCCACCATTCCTGTCGTACCCGCCGCCTTAAATAAATACTTCATGGCGTCGATGCCGCCGGCAGGTTCCAGAGATGCCCCTTCAGCGGCAAGTTCCGCCGCCTGCGACAGTAAGCCGTCGCCTGCGAGAATGGCCAGGGCTTCGCCGTAGGCTTTGTGGCATGAGGGCTTGCCCCGTCTGAAATCGTCGTCGTCCATGGCGGGCAAGTCGTCGTGAATCAAACTGTAGGTGTGTATGGATTCCATGGCGGCGGCAAAATAAAAGGCCGCGTCGCCTTCGTAGCCCAAATCCTTGAGGACCGTAAAAAATAACGTGGGGCGTATGCGCTTGCCTCCCGTAAACAGGGAGTAGAGCATGGCTTCTTTTAATTCCTCGGCGGCCGAGGGGATTGCTTCGTAATAAGCCTTCAGCCGCTCGTCAAATTTCGTCATCGCCATCCGCTTCCTCGCTTTCCGTCAATACGCGGACCTTTTGCTCCAGCCCCTTTAAATCTTTCTCAAGCTCCCGATAAAGAGCCGTGCCCTCTTCGTAGAGCTTTACCATCTCTTCCAAAGACAGGTCGTCGTTTTCCATTTTCTCAACGATTTTTTCCAGTTGATCCGATTTTTCCTTATAGTTCATGACCGTTCCTTTCTATGGACAGGACGCGGGTTTCGATGGACCCGTCTAAAAGATCGACGGACAACACGTCGTCGACTTTCACCTCTTTCGTCGAGCGTATGTATAAATTTCCGAGACGAACCCGCGGCTTCGCCCGCTCTTTACCAAGTGTTTTCATGCGATTGTCAAGGGTCTTTAAATCCCCGGCGGCCGCTTTAAGGGCCAAGGTCGCCGCCCGAGCCATGCGCTTTTTCTGAAGGGCCAAATCCAACCCTTCTCTTTCGGCTCGCGCCTGTAAATTCACGGCCTCGATGCGAACGCCATAGCTCTTTAAAGCTTGCCCCTTTAAATTAAACGCCTGCTTTAAATGAAAATCTAAGCGCTCCTTCAGGGCCTTTTGCGCCAGGCGCCTATTCATAATGGCATCCAAGGACACGGTTTGATGAAGTCGATGAGCAAGACCTTCTGCTCGCCGTCTTCCCTCGTGGAGGGCGAGGGTAAGGACGTGATTCATAGACCGAAGCTGCGCACGCGCCGCGGCCAGCAAATCGTCTCTGTGACAGACGATGAGCTCCGCGCCGTGAGTGGGCGTCGCAGCACGTACATCGGCCACGTAATCGCAAAGGGTGGTATCCACCTCGTGGCCTACGGCGGAAACCACCGGGTGGCGCCGCTCGGCCAAGGTGCGGATCAATGTCTCGTCGTTAAAGCAAAACAAATCCTCCATGCTGCCGCCGCCGCGGGTGATGAGGATGACGTCCACATCGTCTCGTTCGTCCAGCCGTTTAAAGGCCCGGGCAATGGATTCGCCCGCCCCTTCCCCCTGGACGAGAGTCGGCGATACGATGACAGAGACGGCGGGATTTCGATTGGCCGCCACCTGCAGGAAGTCGTGTAGTGCCGCCCCCGCCGTACTGGTGACGATGCCCACGGTTTGCGGCTTTTCCGGCAGGGCCATTTTTTTGTCCATATCAAATAGACCTTCTTTGCTCAGAAGGTCTTTTAATTTTAAAAAAAGTTTGTAAAGGGCGCCTTCTCCCGTGAGCTCCATGGTCTTGGCCACAAATTGCAGCCGGCCAGAAGGTGCGTAAATGGCGACGGAGCCAATCATCTCCACTTCCATACCTAATTGAAAGTCGAGTTCCATGGCTTCGGCATCCTCGTGATACATGATGCAGTCCATGCGGGCCTTATCGTCTTTCACGGTAAAGTAGACGTGGCCGCTGGCAGCCTTTTTTATTTCCGCCAGCTCGCCCTTTAAAAGCACGTGATTCAATAAGTAATCCGTCTTTAAAACTTTTTTCGTATATGCAAGAAGCTCGGATACACTAATGGGATTCATGGCCGCCTTCTCGGAGAATATAGCCTAAAATACCGTTAACAAAGCGCGCACTGTCGGAGGAGCTGTACATTTTTGCCAAATCCACGGCCTCGTTAATGGAAACCGCAGGCGCAATATCGTCGTGATAGATGATTTCCGCCACGGCCACGCGCAAAATCGACAGATCCACTGTGGCAATGCGACGAATGGAGCCGTCTTTTAGGTGATCGGCAATAATTTTGTCGATGGCCTCTTTGTTGTCGACAATGATTTCCACGCTCTTCGTAATATATTCCTTCTCACCGGCGGTGAAGGGAATATTCGATTCGTCTTTTAGGCGATTGGCTAAGATCTTTTCGTTAAAGACGTGGCGATACATCTCCTCGACCTCGTCTTTTTCCCAGACGCTTTCGAAATACGACTCCGCCACATACATGGTAAATTCGCCTCTATGTTCCATGGCAAATAAAATTTGCATGGTTGCAATTCTAGACAGTTTTCTGCTCAAAGAAATTCCTTCCCTGTTACATGGATTGTTGTTCGTGTGCGCGCACGCCGTTAATGTGAACGTTCACGGCGGAAATATCCAAATCGGTCATATTGCCCAGACTTTCCTTGACGGCATCTTGCACCTCTTCCGCCACTTCGACGATATTGCGTCCGTATTCCACGACGATGGAAATGTCCACGACGCTTGCTTCTTCGTCGGCGGTCACTTTCGTCTTGGACGGAGTGCGACCGGATAAGAAATCGCCGATTTCTCTTTTCGTCGTATAGCTGTTATATACGCCGTCGACGCGCAGCGCCGCTTCCTGAGCGATTCGTGTAATGACGTCGTCGGCTATTTTTACATTGGAATTCCCCGAAGGGTCAACAAAATATTTTTCAACCATTTCTGCCTCCTATTTCCCCTATTATACCATAAACAAGGGGCCCGAAAAACTGCCGCCAAAGAGCCAGCCTGCTCTATGGATTTAAAATTTTCCCGAGAAAACTCCTCCGGTGCTCCGGCGTCGGGCCCAAGGCGAGAATGGCCTCCCGATGTTGCTTCGTGCCGTAGCCCTTGTGCTTTTCGATGCCGTAGCCGGGATAAACCTCGCCCCACTCGATGCACAGGCGGTCCCTGAATTCCTTCGCCAAAATAGATGCGCAGGCAATAGTATAGGACAGATCGTCTCCGTGAATAATCCCCTCTTGATTACAGTTCAGATCCATGGCTTCCGCATCGATTAAAAACAAAATCTTCTTGTCGGGAAATTTCTCCAGAGCCTCTTCTGCCGCCTCTTTCATGGCCAGGCGCGTGGCCTGCTTAATATTGACAGCATCGATCACCTTGGGACTCTTTCTCGCATAGGTGTAAAAAATCGCCCGCTCCTTAATGCTCGCTTCGATTAAGGCTCTTTTCTTCGGTGACAGTTTTTTTGAATCCGTGACGCCGGCGATGGCTTCGTCCAGGGGCATGATGACGCAGGCGGCTACTACGTCGCCGAAGAGACAGCCGCGGCCCACTTCGTCGATGCCGGCGATGTAATCGTAGCCCTCCTTCAGTTTTTCCAAATCAAAATGAAGATCGGTCATTGACATCTTCCAAGCTGATTCGTCCCCATTTGCCGCTGCGGAACTCGTCCAAAATCAAATGGGAGACCTTCGTATAGTCGATTTCGCCGCCGCGAATCAAGCATCCCCGCCGCTTGCCGATGGCATCCATGACCGCCACCGGATCGTCGTAGGTATCGGTGAGATCGTAGCGCTTCGCCATGGCGCCCTTAAACTTTTCCATGGCTTCTTTTACCAATTCGAAGGCTAAAGTCTCTACGTCCATGATCTCGTCTTTAATGGAGCCCGTGTAGGCCAAATGGCGACCGCGAATGGGCGGGTCCAACTTGGGCCAGAGGACGCCGGGGGTGTCCAGAAGATCGAAGGCCTTGTGATGGCGAATCCACTGATTGGTCTTTGTAATGCCCGGACGATTGCCGATGGCGGCGGATTTTCTACCCGCCACCTGATTGATAAAGGTGGACTTGCCCACATTGGGTATCCCGGCAACCATCACGCGGAGCTTCCGCTTCTCCATGCCCTTTTGCGCTTCTTTTTCCCTGAGACCTGTCACGGATTTTTCCAATGCCTCCGCCAGGCGTTTTTCGTTGATCTTTGACGTGGCGGACCAGGCGATGGCCGAGGTGTCTTCACGACTGTTAAAGTAGTCGATCCAGCGCTCCGTCTCCTGCGGATCGGCAAGATCCGATTTATTTAAGAGCATAAGCACGGGAATGGATGTGAGCACCTCGTCTAAAAGCGGATTGTAGCTGCTGATGGGAATGCGGGCGTCGAGCAAAACAACCGCCACGTCGCACTGTGCCTTCATGCTCTTCAGAGACTCGATGGTTTTTTTCATATGCCCCGGGTACCAATTAATGTTCATTGTCCACCTCTTTTCTAATCATGGCATCGACTAATTTAAACGCGCCGTATTCTTCCGGCGGTTCGTCGCAAATCATATCCGCCGACGCCTTCACATCCTCCGGCGCCGACGCCATGGCGATGCCGATGCCGGCGTGGGCGATCATGGCCGCGTCGTTTCGATCGTCGCCGACGACGATCATTTCCTCGGGAGCAATGTTTTTCAGCTCGCCATAGGTGCGAAGGCCGCGCCACTTGTCGCTGCCCTTTCCGATGATTTCAAATAGAGATAGCTTGGGATCCCGGCTCTTCAGTAAATGGGCCGTCAGTCCCCCCTCTTTGATCACGGGCTCGCGAATTAAATCCTCATAGACATCAGGCGTGGCATAGCCGGCCACGGCCAGGACGTCTTCTTTTAAAAGCTCGTCCAAGGTCATTTTTTTATACATGTTTTCGTAAAAGACCACGTAAGACGCTTCCCTCTCCGTCTGCTCGAAAAGGGTGACCAAATCGTAGCCCTTGTCGTAGCTGTCGACGTGAAAAATCGGATGAAGACCACGGGCTTCAATGGCCTCGGTTAAGGGCCGGATCACCGCCCGGTCGAAGGCGTGTTTGTCCAAGGTCTCTTCCGAATTTTTGTAGCGAATTAAATTTCCGTTATTTGAGATCAAGGCGAGCTCGCCTTTATAAGGGGCCATTTCGCTTTTCAAAGAGCGATAGGGCCGTCCGCTGGCGATCACCGTTTCGATACCCAGCTCCTTCCACTGACATATATAGTTCACCATGGTTTCGTCCACGGGCTGTTTTCTCGCGGCCACTGTCCAGTCGTAGTCCAATGCAATTAATCGAATCATAATCCTCCATGAATAAAAGAGCGACTCATCGAGCCGCTCCCGTAGTTATTAAAATTTTAATTCTTTGCCCTTGTAGACAATGCAGCCGATGCCCCAGAACAAAAGGCCCAGGACAATATTGGCGATCATGCCGATCCACTGAAAATCGCCGCCGCCCATGTTTAACGGGTTCAAGGCCGTAAATGGGAAGAATGCGGCTATGGCTTGTGTTCCGCTTCCCATCAACATCAGTGCCGCCCAAACAAGGACGATCAAGATAAACAGAAGCAAGCTTCCGCCTTCCGCGTGGGATGAACGAGAAGAGATGGACGAGTAGAAAAAGCCGATGCACAAAAATTCAAAGCCAAGTAAGAGCAGGCAGATAAAAATTTGAAGCATGACCAAGGCTAAATTGCGAATGTCGTGTACGCCGAATGCGTAGGCCGAAACAAAGGCCACGACGAGGACAAAGAGCAATACGAGGCCGTAGTGCAACATATTGGCACTGAACTTGCCGCTGTAAATTTCTGTTCGCGTAATGGGATTGGCGTAAAGGTACTCGATGGTACCGGCGCTTTGTTCACGAGACAAACTTTTGGCGCCCAATTGAATGGCGAAAATCGCAAAGAGAACGCCCAAATATTGGAAAATAAAGGGAATGTAATCCGTGAACTTGTCAAAGGCGACTTCGCGACCGAAGCCTAAAACCGGCTGCATGTTTTCGGAAAAACCGTCGCGAAAACCGTTGGCCAGGGACAATAGATTGTTGTCTTGTAACAGCGGGAAGAAAGCCATTAATAAGCCGGTTAAAATCCCTACAACCAAGAACCATCCAAAGGCCTTGCCCCGGTTATTTTTCATTTCGAGATTAAAAACCATCACTCTTCCCCCTTTTCCGGATTGAAGTTGTATTTTTCCTCGACATAATCGTCGGCATCCACCGGTTCGATGGGCTGCGTCTTGCGGCTGTCTAAGATCAGCTCGTCGGAAACAAGGCCGTCTTCTTCAGAGGACGCATCGTCTTTGGACTCTTGAGGAACGTAAGCATCGGCAGGTTCTTCCGCCGCTACATCCGCTTCTGTTACGGGCTCGTTTAAAACAACGGTCGCATCACCATCGTCGGCCGCATCACCCTTAACCTCTGCATTTAATTCGTCCGCATGGTAAGCGAGAATCGTATCTTCCACTGCGGAATCGTCGGCTACGTCCTCTGCAACAGGTGCCGGTCGATTGGCATTTAAATCCTTGCCGGATTTAAAGATTTCAACTTTGTCTTCCAGCTCGGCATCTTCCAAAACGTAATTTTTAACCTTTTGTTGATGTAAAACCGTGGTCAAGGTCGGCAAATAGCCGTCGTAGAAAAATTCCACATCGCCGGATTCATCCTTTAATAAGCTTGCCCCTACCTCTTCAAAGGCATTGACATCGATCAGCTCATCGAAGATCCGAAGAATCTTGTCGTTGTTTTTCTTGTCCTTTAAATATTCGATGCCCGTCAGGCGGCCGCCGGCCAAATAAGCGCCGCGATCGCCGTAACGTTGGCCGATGGACATGTCGTCGGTGAGCAGCAAAACAGTCAGGCCTTCCGAGCTTTGAAGGCGCTTAATATGCGTAAACAATTTATCCAGCATGGCATGATTCAAATGCTTGGAAGGATTGTCCAAAACCAATAGCTTCGGTTTCGTAATTAATGCATTGATGATTGCCACACGCTTGCGTTCCGAATCCGTTAAATCGGAAAATTTATGCCGATTGTCCAATTCGAAAAATTCCATTAACGATTGAATATCGTCCGTATTTTTTAAACCATGGAATGCCAATGTATGTTTAAAAATAGCCATGGGTTTCAAATTATCGTAAATCCAAACATCTTCAGGTACGTAGCCTGTAAATTCCTTGACAGACTTGGATTCCTTTTGCCCGTCCATATCGAAAATACGAACGCTGCCCTTATTCGGTTTCAAAAAATGGAATAAGATGCGAGCCAAGGTCGTCTTGCCCGAGCCTTCCATTCCCATGATCGAAAAAATTTCTCCATCGAACACTTCCAAATTAAAATCGTTGAAAACTAAATCCCGACGAAATTTTTTGGTTAGTCCGCTTACAACTATAGCACTCATGTGTCACCTCGCTTTTCCTTAATATTATACATGAACGGCTCATAAAATGAAATCGAATCCCATAAAATAGCGGTGAAAACTATGATATAATGAGCAAGATTAGGATTAGGGGGAAGAAATTATGAAATTAGGAATTATCGGACTGCCTAATGTGGGCAAGTCCACTTTATTTAACGCCATTACCCAAGCAGGCGCCGAAGCGGCCAACTATCCCTTCGCCACCATCGAGCCCAATGTGGGCATGGTGGAGGTAAAAGACCGCCGACTCGACGTGTTGAGCGAGATGAGCCATTCGAAGCAAATCATCTACGCCACCATCGAATTCGCCGACATCGCCGGCTTGGTCAAAGGCGCCAGCAAAGGCGAAGGCCTGGGCAATCAATTTTTGTCCCACATTCGCGAGGTCGACGCCTTAGTTCACGTGGTCCGCTGTTTCGACGACGGCAACATCATTCACGTGGAAGGCAGCGTGGATCCCGTGCGAGACATCGACACCATCAATCTGGAGCTGATCTTTTCCGACCTGGAACTTCTTGAAAAGCGCCTGGATCGAGTCAAAAAACAAATGAAGGGCGACAAGAGCCTGCAACCGGAAAAAGAATTGATCGAAAAAATCATCGCCGCCCTGGAAGCAGAAAAACCGGCGCGCTCTCTGGAGTACACGGAAGAGGATTTGAAGCTCCTCTCCTCCTTCAGCCTTTTAACCATGAAGCCCGTCATCTATGCCGCCAATGTCAGCGAAGACGATGTGGTCACGGGAAATGATTACGTCGACAAGGTAAAGGCCTTTGCCGATCAAAGCGGCGACGAAACTATTATTATTTCCGCCGCCATCGAAGAGGAAATTTCTTCCCTCGACGACGAAAGCAAAGCGGAATTTCTCGACGCCATGGGCCTCGCCGATTCCGGGCTGGATCGACTGGTCAAAGCTTCCTACACCCTCTTGGGCTTGATCAGCTTCCTTACCACCGGCGAAATGGAATCCCGCGCTTGGACTGTGAAAAAAGGCGCCAAGGCACCGGAAGCCGCCGGGAAAATTCACACCGACATCGAGCGCGGCTTTATTAAAGCCGACACCATCGCCTACGATAAATTAGTGGAAGCAGGCTCCTTAGCGCAAGCACGGGAAAAAGGCTGGATCCGAAGCGAAGGCAAGGACTATGTCATGGAAGACGGCGATGTCGTCAACTTTAAGTTTAATGTGTAAATTAAAAGGCTTAATCATGTCAATTCATGATTAAGTCTTTTTTGTCTATTTATTTAAAATCGAATCGATCAGCTCTTTGTTTTTCAGCTCCCCGATCCAAGCGCCGGGAATGCTGTCGTAGCCATAGACGATGCCTGCCAAACCGCCCACCACGGCCGCTGTGGTATCCGTATCCTCGCCGAGATTCACCGCCGTAAGCACCGCCTCTTTATAGGAGCTCGTATTCAGCAGACACCAAATCGACGCTTCCAGGGTATGCAAGACGAAGCCGGAAGATTTAATTTCATCCATGCTTTTATTTTTTATCTCGTCGCGATGAATCGTCTGTCCGTCAATTAGCATCCGCGCCAAATGCACGTATTCGACGCAGGCATCCGTGGAAATTTTATGAGCGTGGGTGATGGCCGATACCGCTCTTATTTCTTCGTCCGTGGCATCGGTAAATGCCAGAGGCAAAATACGCATGAGGGATCCGTTTCCGTTGGAATAATAGTCGTCTAAACCGCTTTCTCTGTCCAGGGCCATCCGCGTCGTCGTACCCACATCAAATATGTCGCCGTCGGCCGTGTACTTTCCCTTATGCAGCCAGTCGCAAAAGCGACTCGTCATATCGACAGTGTCGATACACTTCTTCTCTTTTATGGAATCCAAGGTGGCGAGGGTCATGCTCGTGTCGTCGGACCAGGTCCCAGGTCCTTGGTTCCACGTTCCGTAGCCCGTCATGCCCTCGCAGCGAAACGTCCCCCGCTCCCTGAACTCAAAGGGCACGCCCAGCGCGTCGGCGACGGCGAGGCCGTAAACGGCTGATTTAATCATTTGATCCACTCCTCAATTTTATAATCCGCGGGAATTCTTCCCGCTTTTTGATATTTTATAAATTCCTCTTTGGTTAATGAGTTGATTTTTACGAACTTCTGCATAATGTTATCCTTATTCAACGGATTAACACAATCTACCAAGAGTTCGTCATAAGGCATATAGCTTGGCCTAATTTCAATTTTTCCATTATCCAGCAGTGGGATGTAATCGTCAGATTCATGTTTGAATTGATTCGTCATTTTTCGCCCTCCCATTTTGCCTTAGGTTTATCATAGATTCTTATTTGAAATTTAACGGAATGCCTTGCACCGGTAATTGGTTTTTAAAATTGAAGCCCATTCTCCCAAATTTTCCCACAAAAAAACCGCCCATCGGCGGTTTCTTTAATTATTCAACATCATCTGCTTCTGCTTCAACGTCCTCGAAGCCTTCGTCGTTGGCTTCATGATATTCATCGAAGAAATCATAATCGTCCAGATCGAAGTCATCGTAATCGTCGAAATCATCTTCTTCGTAGACGTAGTCTTCCAATTCGGCCAGGTCTTCTTCCACGACATCGACATAGCTTTCCAAATCTTCAAATTTTTCGTCGACGACTTCAGCCAATTCCGCTACAACATCGACGAGTTCCAATAAAATTTGGCCCTCTTTTGATGTGTCTTCAAGTCCTAATCCATCTGCTAAACCTTGAACATAGGCGATTCGTTGCAAAATGTTTTTCATAGTTGCCTCCTTGGCTACACTCTGGACATATATTCGCCGGAACGCGTGTCAATGCGAATAATATCTCCCCGATCGACAAACAAGGGTACAAGTAAAGTGAAACCTGTCTCAACCGTTGCCGCCTTCGTCGCACCGGAAGTGGTGTCGCCCTTGACGCCGGGTTCCGTTTCCGTGACTTCTAACTCGACAAAGTTTTCAGGTGTGACGTTAAAAGGCTTGTTTTGATAGATTTGGATGGTCGCCATGTCGTTTTCGCGCATAAAGTTCAGCGCATCTTCAACGAAATCTTTTTCGATGGGCATCTGTTCGTAGGTGTCATTGTCCATAAAGTAGTAAAGCTCGCCGTCGGAATACAAATATTGCATTTGCTTCGTTTCGATAACGGCATTTTCAAACTTTTCCGAGGGGTTGAAGGTGGTTTCCTTCGCACCGCCGTTTAGAACCGAACGAATTTTTGCGCGCACAAAGGCTGCGCCTTTACCCGGTTTTACGTGTTGAAAATCCACGACTTGGTAGACGTCTCCGTCCATAACAAAAGTTACACCTTTTCTAAAATCACCAGCTGAGATCATAATTTCCTCCTTAATT
>QWCE01002575.1_pt1 | contig 22242 bp, 23 predicted proteins | sample 1972531 | NCBI WGS metagenome assembly QWCE01 (sample SAMN09866716, study PRJNA288562) | Human gut metagenome isolate term4_stool, whole genome shotgun sequencing... | reverse complement strand
GGGAGTCCTGCCGTTTTCGGCAGGCGCAGTGGCCTCCGGCTCGGTGGCGTCTGCCGCGCTCGGCTCCGTCGCATCCGTTGTACTCGGTTCCGTGCCGTCGGTCGGCGCATCCGTGGGATCGGCCGCGGTCTCCGAGGCGGACGGCTCCGTGGGATCGGCCGGTGCGTCCGTCGGCTCCGCGAAGGCCGGGAGCATCAGGCACTGCAGCAGGGCCAGCAGGACCAGCCCGGACAGAAGTCTTTTTTTCATATTCTCCTCCAAAAACGCCGCGGCGGCATTGCCGCAGGGCGGAACTGTGTGATATAATGAGTATGGGCAGGCCGCGCGGAATACCGCATGCCGGTCCGACAGACACATTATAACAAAAATCCGGATTATGTCAACGGAGCAGAGCGAAAATGGAGCAGAAACCGCGTTGGAACTGGGTCATCACCCTGGCGGCCGTCTTTCTTGCCTTCTGTCTGGGCTTTGGCGTGGCGCGCTGGACACAGCATACGGACGGCGTTACGGTGCGCACGGCGCGCACCGTCCCCGCACAGACGGAGTCTGCCCTCCCGTCCGTCCCGGCGGCTTCCTCCCCGACAGGGAAACCGACAGAGGCCGCGACGCAGCCACCCACAGAGCCGGGTCCGCTCGATCTCAATCACGCCACGGCGCAGGAGCTGACGACGCTTCCCGGCATCGGCGAGGTGCTGGCACAGCGCATCGTGGACTACCGCGAGGCGCACGGCCCCTTCCGCAGCGTGGAGGAGCTCATCGCGGTCGAGGGCATCGGCGAGGGCAAGCTGGAAAAGCTCCGCGAACTGGTCACGGTGGAGGAAGAACCATGAAAATACTGGTCGTAGATGATGAAGAGCTGCTGGTCAAGGGCATTCGCTTCAACCTGCAGAACGACGGCTATCAGGTCGTCACCGGCAGCAACGGCCGTGAGGCCATCGAGCTGGCGCGCGATCCAGACATCCGGCTCATCGTGCTGGACGTCATGATGCCGGAGATCGACGGGCTGACTGCCTGCCGCACCATCCGGGAATTTTCGGACGTTCCCATTATCATGCTCACTGCCCGCACAGAGGACATGGACAAGCTGCTTGGCTTTGAGCACGGCGCGGACGACTATCTGACAAAGCCCTTCAACATTCTGGAGCTGAAGGCGCGCATCCGCGCCCTGCTGCGCCGCAGCGGCGGGCTGGAGAACCAGAACAACCGTATCACGGCAGGCAGCCTGACTGTCGACACGCAGGAGCGCAACGTCTATAAGGACGGCAAGCCCGTCGAGCTGACGGCCCGCGAGTTCGACCTTGTCGAGCTGCTCATCCGCAACCCGAACCGCGTCTATTCCCGCGAGAACCTGCTCGACCTCATCTGGGGCTATGAGTATCGCAGCGATATCCGCACGGTGGACGTCCACATCCGCCGCATCCGGGAAAAGCTGGAGACCGTTCCGGCAGAGCCGGAATATATCATGACAAAGTGGGGAGTTGGGTACTATTTCAAAGCGTAAACGCCGCAGCTTTCTGCCTGCCAGCTCACAGCTCCGCTATGCCGCCGCCTACATCCTCATCACGGCGGCCGCCCTGTTCCTGCTGAACCTCTATGCCTCGACGACCATCCGCAGTGTGACGTTCCACGCGCAGGCCGATTCGCTTGAGAGCAAGGCGCAGCTGCTGAGCAATGCCCTGCTGCAGCTCGACGAGCTTTCCGCAGGCCGGGCCGCGCAGGCCGTAAATTCCATGGAGGAGCTTCACACCACCCGCACCGTCGTGACTGACGCTGCGGGCGTTGCCGTATACGATTCCCTGACCACCGGCAACGCCGAGGGAAAGACGCTGCTGTTTCCGGAGCTTGTCACGGCGCTGGAGGGCAGCGACGTCTTTTTTTCCCGCTATGCCGACGGCGCCGTGGAGAGCCACGCCGCCGTGCCGCTCATGCGGGGCGGGCGGACGCTGGGCGCCGTATACCTCATGTCGTATGACACGGATCAGGGCGAGCTGATCGCCGCGCTGGAGCGCAACATTCTGCGCATCTCCTTTGCGCTGGAGGGCGGCGTGGTGCTGTTCTCTCTGTTCTTCTCGGCCGCATTCTCGCGGCGTATGCGCGCCATTCTGGATCAGGTCGGCCGCATGCGCGAGGGCGACTATTCCCAGCAGCCGCCAGTCCGCGGACACGATGAGGTCGAGCGCCTGAGCCGGGCCTTCAATGAGCTGGCCGCAAGGCTGGAAAGCTCCGAGGCACGGCGGCGGCAGTTTGTCTCCGACGCGTCCCACGAGCTGAAAACGCCGCTGGCCTCCATCAAGCTGCTGTCTGACTCCATCCTGCAAAACGAGATGGACCCCGAGACGCAGCGCGAGTTCATCGGCGACATCGGCCGCGAGGCAGACCGTCTCGGCCGCCTGACGCAGAAGCTTCTGACGCTCACGAAGCTCGACAGCAGCGTGGAAGAGGAGCGCGAGATCCTCGATGCCGCGCCCGTCGTGCGCAAGGTCGTGCGCATGCTGCTGCCGCTGGCGCGGCTGCGCGGCATCGGCATCGACACAACGTTCGAGCCGGACTGCAGCGTCATGACTGTGGAGGACGATCTGTATCAGATCGTATTCAATCTAACGGAAAATGCTATCAAATACAACCGGCAGGACGGCTGGGTCGGCGTGTCTGTCCGCCGGGCGGGCGATCAGGTGGAGCTGCGCGTCGAGGACAACGGTGCAGGCATCCCGCCGGAGTCCATGGAGCATATTTTCGAGCGTTTTTACCGCGTGGACAAGGCACGCTCCCGCGCCGCGGGCGGCGCCGGGCTGGGCCTTTCCATCGTGCACGACATGGTCGAGCGCAGCTACGGCACCATCACTGTGCAGGCCCGGCCGGGCGGGGGCACGATCTTCACCGTGCGATTCCCGCATTTTGATCTGGAGGAGGACGAAACATGAGACGCCTGCTGCTTCTGCTGCTCCCGCTTGCGCTGCTGTGCGCCTGCACCACCGCGCCCGCAGAGCAGGCGGACGCCCCGTTTTCCTTCTACTACCGCTGCGCCGAGGTCGCCTATGGCGGCGAGGACGGCGTGATCCGCGCCGAGGCCGCGCCGCTCGAGGCAGACGCCGGTCTGCGCACCGTCGTGCTGCAATACCTGAAGGGGCCCGCCTCGCCGGAGCTGCGCACTCCCCTGCCCGCAGACTGGGCGCTGGAGTCCATTGGCCTGACCGAGGGCACGGCGGAGCTGGTCTTTTCCGGCATACCGTGCCGGAGCCTCGACCGCACCATTCTCAACGCCTGCCTTGCCCGGACGCTCCTGCAGCTGCCCGGCGTGCAGCGCGTGAGCATTCTGTGCAGCGGCGACGGCGCGGCCGATGTGCTGGCCGCCAAAGACATCCTGCTGCGCGACAACGGCATGGAGGAGCAGGAGGAGGAGCTCGTGCTCTATGTGCCGGACGAGGCGCAGCGCTACCTCGTGCGCGAAACGCAGACCGTCGCCGCCATGAATGCGGCCGACCGGCCCGCAGAGATCGTGCGCCGCCTGCTGGCCCTGCCGGAAAGCGAGAGCGCCATTCCCGAGGGCACGGCACTGCGCAGCGTCAGTGTAGAAAACGGCGTTTGCACCGTCGATCTCTCCTCGCAGTTCCTGACGGGGATGCCGCGCAGCTGGAACACGGAGCGGCTGGCCGTCTATGCCATTGTGAATTCTCTGACGGAACTGCCGCAGATTCAGACCGTGGATCTCTGGATCGCGGGCGCGCCCGTGGAGCGGCTGTATGTGCTGGAGCTGGAGAACGGCCTTGCACGCGACGAACGCATGATCTATGTGCCTGCACTGGACGGAACGCTGGACGTCACGCTCAGCCTGACCTGCGACACGATGCCGCTGCTGGCGCAGGTGCCGATGCAGCTCACGCTCGCCGAGGGCACCAGCAGCGTGCAGTGTGTGCTGGAGGCCCTGCTGGCGCTCGAGGGCGAAAACGGGCTGGAAAACTCCATCCCGCAGGGCACGAAAATTCTGTCCCTCAAGCTGGCAGGCGGCGTATGCACGCTCGACCTAACAGCCGAATTTCTCGAAGGCTGCCGCACGGCCGAGCAGGAGCGCATGGCCGTGCGCGAGATCGTCGCTTCGCTGAGCGCCCTGCCGGAGGTCGAGACCGTTGACCTGCTGGTCGAGGGTCTCGAGCCAAATTACCGCGACGACTCCCTGCAGGCCGTACACACGGCACGCAACTACTGGTTTGTTTCCTGATAAAATTACCGCCCGCGCATCCGCTTCGACAAACGGCGCGCGGGCAGTGCTTTATACTAAACGCACACGGGTTCCGTGTGCGTTATTTTTTTTGCTGGAGGCGAACCATACCAATGAATCTGACGAGCTATGTGCAGGACAGGCAGCTGACGATCGCTCTGCGGGGCGAGATCGACCACCATGCCGCCCGGGAAATCATGCAGGCGCTGTCAGCCAAGATCGATCTCTACCTTCCCCTTCGCTGCATTCTGGACTTCCGCGATGTGACATTCATGGATTCCAGCGGGATCGCCGTGGTCATCCATACGCTGCGCCGCATGAACACGCTGCAGGGCCGCCTGCTGCTGCAGAACATCCCGCCCCAGCCCTATAAGGTGCTGCGCGCGGCGGGCATCGAAAAAATCACGGAGATCAGGGAGGAATGCAACCGATGAAGAGCGAAAACTACATGAATCTGGAATTTCCCAGCCGCTCGGCCAATGAGGCCTTTGCGCGCTCTGCCATTGCCTGCTTTGCCGCGCAGCTCGACCCGACGCTCGACGAGCTGGGCGACATCAAGACGGCCGTGTCCGAGGCCGTGACGAACTGCATCGTCCACGCCTACCCCGAGACGATCGGGCCGGTCATCCTGCGGGCACGGCTGCTGCCGGACAATGTGCTGGACATCATGGTCAAGGACCGCGGCTGCGGCATCGCGGACCTTGAGCAGGCCTGCCGTCCCATGTTCACGACCGGTGGAGAGGAGCGCTCCGGCATGGGCATTACCATCATGGAAAGCTTTATGACCGAGTTCCGCATCAGCTCCGTGCCCGGCAAGGGTACGACCGTCCATATGAAGCGCCGGATTGTACGCCGGGGTGGAAAAAAATGAATCAGGAGGAGCTGCTCATCCGCGCCCGCGACGGAGACCGCGAGGCGGGAGAGGCGCTGATTCAGGCGAATTCCGGCCTCGTTTGGTCCGTCGCGCGGCGATTTTTCGGGCGCGGCGTCGACCCGGACGACCTGTATCAGCTCGGCTGCCTCGGCTTTCTCAAGGCCGTGGCCGGGTTCGACCTGAGCTACGGCACGCAGTTTTCCACCTATGCCGTGCCGAAGATCGCGGGCGAGATCCGCCGCTTTCTGCGGGACGACGGCACCATCAAGGTCAGCCGCAGCCTGAAGGAACGCGCCGCCCTCATCCGCACCGCGCGTCAGCGGCTGACCGGCACGCTCGGCCGCGAGCCAACGCTGGCAGAGCTGAGCGAAGCCACGGCCCTGCAGCCGGAGGACATCGCCGTAGCCGAGACAGCCACCTGCGCGACGGAGTCCCTGCAGCGGCGCTCCGGCGAGGACGGCTTTGCGCTGGAGGACGTCCTGACCGAGGGAGAAATGGAGGAGAAAATATTGGAACGCATTGCGCTGCGCGAGGCGATCGCCCAGCTCACCGACCGCGAGCAGATGGTCATCCGCCTGCGCTATTTTCACGGCCTGACGCAGGACAAAACGGCCAAAATTCTCGGCGTTTCGCAGGTGCAGATCTCCCGCATCGAGAAAAAGGCTCTTGCGGCACTGCGTCAACACATCTAACGTTCATAAAATCTTAATCCGGGCGGCATTTCCTTTTTCGGCCTTCTGTGCTATAATCAGGCGTGCATTTTGAGTTCGAAAGAGGAAGTGCCGCCTATGCTGCATCTGCTGCCCAAAATTTTTGCCGCCATCGGCGCCCTGCTCGGCGCGATGAGCTGCTATTATACCGTCTACGCCATCGTCGGTCTGTTCGCCACACGGCGCTTTGTACCCGCACGGCGGCAGCACCGCTATGCCATCGTCATTGCAGCCCGCAACGAAGAGGCCGTCATCGGCCGTCTGCTCGAGAGCATCCGCCTGCAGGACTACCCGTCGGAGCTGCTCACGGTCTTTGTCGTGGCCGACAACTGCACGGACGGGACGGCGCAGGCGGCGCGCAGCGGCGGTGCGGTCTGCTATGAGCGCTGCGACCCGGACCACCGCACAAAGGGCTACGCGCTGGAATATCTGTTCTCCTGCATCGCGCGGAACTACGGAACGGATGCCTTTGAGGGCTATTTTGTATTTGACGCAGACAATCTGCTCAACCGTGACTATGTCTCGCGCATGAACGAGGCCTTTGACGCGGGCGAGCGCATCGTAACGTCCTGCCGTGCCAGCAAAAATTTCGGCGACAACTGGATCTCCGCCTCCTATGCCCTGCACTGGCTGCGCACCGTGCGCATGGAACACCGCGCGCGCTCCGTGTTCGGACTGGCCACGCGCATTCAGGGCACGGGCTTCCTGTTCGCCTCTGAGCTGGTCAAAAACGGCTGGCACTACACCTCGCTGACGGAGGACCGCGCCTTTACGGCCGACGCCGTCGCTGCAGGCTATCCCATCTCCTACTGCGATGCAGCCGTGTTCTATGACGAGCAACCCGTCTCCCTGCGCATCGCCCTGCGCCAGCGCATCCGCTGGGCCAAGGGCCACCTGCAGGCCTTTGCCGAGACGGGCTGGCCGCTGTGGAAGCATGTGTTCACGTCGCACGACGCCCCGACGGCCTTCATGTCCTACGACATGTTCCTGCTCGTCTGCCCCCGCGCGCTGTGGAGCATCTTCACCTACGCCGCCCGGCTGCTGTGCGCCCTTGCGCTGTGGCTGTTCACAAAGGAGAGCTTCGGCGTGGTCGGCGCGGCGCTGCTGGCATGGGCCGCCGGCTTCGGGAAGCGCTGGCTGCGGAACGCGGTCATCGCACTCTATGTCTTCCTGACGGAGCGGCGGCACATGCCCGCCCTGCCATGGTACCGGAAGCTCTGGTTTGCCGTGACGTTCCCGCTGTTCGACGTCATCGGCCGCATCAGCACGGTCATCGCGCTGTTCTCCCATGTGGACTGGAAGCCGATCCCCCACGACTGCGCCGCCGGGATCGACGAGATGCAGACAGCAAAAACAGCCGTCTCGTAATGAGACGGCTGTTTTGTTATTCCGATTCCTGACCGGACATTACTGCTTCTTCACGCTGCAGACGAAGTTCCAGCTGTCGCGGCACATATCGGCCACGGTCTTCTCGGCCTTCCATCCAAGGATGGTCTCCGCCTTGTGCGTGTCCGCCCACATCTGGGGCAGGTCGCCCTCGCGGCGCGGGCCGATGACATAGGGCACGTTCACGCCGGTGGCCTCCATAAACGTGTTCACCAACTCCAGCACGCTCACGGCGTGGCCGGTGCCCAGATTGAAGGCCTCCGCGCCCGTGTGCTCCATGGCATAGTCGATGGCCTTGAGATGGCCCTTGGCCAGATCGACGACATGCAGATAGTCGCGGCGGCAGGTGCCGTCCGGTGTGGGATAGTCGTCGCCGAAGATCGTCAGCTTGTCCAGCTGACCGGCCGCCACGCGGGCGATATAGGGCATGAGATTGTTCGGAATGCCGTTCGGATCGTCGCCGAGCAGGCCTGAGGGATGGCCGCCGATGGGGTTGAAGTAGCGCAGCAGCACGGCCGTGAAGCCCGGCGTTGCGGTGCAGTAGTCGCGCAGGATCTGCTCGATCATGACCTTCGTCCAGCCGTAGGGGTTCGTTGCGACATAGGTGGGCATCGTCTCGACATAGGGGATGGCGTTGTCCGGGCCATAGACCGTCGCGGAGGACGAGAACACGAAGCGCGTGCAGCCCGCCTGCGCCATTTCCTCGAGCAGGGCCAGCGTGGAATCCAGATTGTTGCGGTAATAGGCCAGCGGGATATGGCAGCTCTCGCCGACCGCCTTGAAGCCCGCAAAATGCACGACGGCATCGATGCGGTGCGCCGTGAAGATCTCATGCAGGACGGCGCGGTCCTTCGCATCCGCCTGATAGAACGCGGGGCGCTTGCCCGTGATGGTCTCGATCTTGTCGATGACCGTACCGGACGCATTGGACAGGTCGTCCAGAATGACGACGTCGTGGCCCGCCTCAAGCAGCTCGACGCAGGTGTGGCTGCCGATGAAGCCCGCGCCGCCGGTTACCAGAATTTTCATAACGATCCCTCCTGATCTGCAGTGCCGAGGAAGCGGCGGAATGCCGCCCGCCCGGCTTCATTTCGTTTGAAGACGCCCGCGTCTTCCAGCACCTGCGCAAACACTGCGCCGACCTCCCGGCGCAGAATGTCCGCCGTGTTTTCCGGTGTGAACGTGTAACGCGTTTTCAGCTCTTCGACCCAGTCAGCATGCTTGCCGAGGGTCTCGTCTGCGCGGATGTCCGCGCCGGACAGGATGGCCTGCTCCAGTGCGGCCAGCTCACCCTTCAGGCGGGCAGGCAGAACGGCAAGGCCCATGACCTCGATGAGGCCGATGTTCTCTTTTTTGATATGGTGCAGGGCCGCATGCGGGTGGAACACGCCGAGCGGATGCTCCGGCGTTGTGATGTTATTGCGCAGGACGAGGTCCAGCTCATAGTCCGCGCCGCGGCGGCGGGCAATGGGTGTGATGGTGTTGTGCGGCTCGCCGTCCGTCTCGGCAAAGACGAAGGCGCTCTCGTCCGTGTAGCCGCGCCATGCGCGCAGGATGCGGTCCGCCAGCTCCACAAGGCGGTCACTGTCCGGGCCGGTCAGGCGCAGAACGGACATCGGCCACTTGACGATGCCTGCGCGGATATCGTCAAAGCCGCGGAAGCGGACAGGCTCCTCCACGGGCGCACGCTCCATGGCGAACGTGTAGTGCCCGCCCTGGAAATGGTCGTGGCTCAGGATGGAGCCGCCGACGATGGGCAGGTCGGCGTTCGAGCCGACAAAGTAGTGCGGGAACTGGCCGACGAAGTCCAGCAGCTTGCGGAAGGCCGCGCGGTCGATCTTCATCGGCGTATGCGTGCCGTTGAAGACGATGCAGTGCTCGTTATAATAGACATACGGCGAATACTGCAGATACCAGCCGCTGCCGTTGATCGTCACGGGAATGACGCGGTGGTTTTGGCGGGCCGGGTGGTTCATCCGTCCGGCATAGCCCTCGTTTTCGGCGCAGAGAGCGCACTTGGGATAGCCGGACTGCAGCGCGAGCTTGGCCGCCGCAATGGCGCGCGGGTCCTTCTCCGGCTTGGAGAGGTTGATCGTGATGTCCAGCGGACCGTAGGCGCTCTCGTAGACCCACTTCTGATCGCGCGCGATGCGGTCGCGGCGGATATAATTCGTGTTCTGGCTGAAGGCGTAGAACCAGTCCGTCGCCCGCTCCGGTGAGACGGCATACAGGCTGCGGAATTTAGCCCGCACCTCATGCGGAGCAGGTGTCAGCACGCCCATCAGCTTCGTATCAAACAGGTCGCGCGCCACGGAATTATCCTGTGCAACGCCGCGGGAAACGGCGTCCTCCGTCAGTTCGCGGAGCAGGTCCGCCAGCGGCAGCTCTGCCGGGGCGCAGTCAGGGTCGCAGCCGTCGAGCTGCAGGGCCTCAAGCAGGCGGTTGCGCGCCCAGAGGCGGTCGTCCGCCTCAATGAGGCCGGTATCCTCCGCATAGCGGAGCAGGCCGGCGATGCAGGCGTCAATCATGGCTGCACACCTCCGCCAGAATGCCGCCCTCCGGGCGGATGGACAGCACATGGCAGCTGCCCTCGCCCAGGACGGCCTCGATGCCGCCGCGGAATTCCTCGAGCTGCTCATTCGGCACGAAGGCCTGAATGGTGCCCGCAAAACCGCCGCCGTGCACGCGGCATGCACCATGGCCGCCCAGCAGGTGCTTGGCCAGCGCCAGCGCAAACGCGACCTCTTGACGGGCCGTGCGGCCCTCGGGGATCACATTCTGCAGATACATCCACGACGAATCGCCGGATTCCTTGACATATTCGAGGAACGCGGGAAAATTGTCGTTTTCGAGTGCACGCAGCTGCAGACGAACGCGCTTGTTGTCCTCATAGACATGGATCGCGCGCAGCACAGCGCGGTCCCCTGCCGCCTGCCGCACCTCGCCGAGGCGGGCATAGAACTCATCCTCCGGCACATCGCGCAGGACCTCCTTGCCGAACACACGGCACACGGCCTTCAGCTCGTTCGTGATGGCGGCATAGCAGTCCGTCAGGTCGCTGTGGCTCGCACCGGAGTCGATGATGCACAGGCTGTAGCCGCAGGAGGCAAAGTCAAAGGCGACGGGTTGGATCTTCGGATGGGCCGGATCGGCAAAATCGATGCCGATGATGTTGCCGACGGCGGAGGCCGTCTGGTCCATCAGGCCGCAGGGTTTTCCGAAGTAGACGTTTTCGGCATACTGGCCGACCTGCGCGATCTCCGGAGCCGTCAGTCCGCAGCTGCCGAGATGGTTCAGGATCACGCCGATGAGGACCTCGAACGCCGCCGAGGACGACAGGCCGCTGCCCGGCAGCACCGTGGAGGTCACATAGGCGTCAAAGGCCACGGGCGCATGGCCCAGCGCGGCGAACCGCGCGGCAATGCCGCGGATGAGGGCCTTCGTCGTGCCCGCCTCGGCGGGGACGGCCTCCAGCTCCGACAGGGAGACCTCGCAGAGGGGATAGCCCTCGGACAGCACGCGGATCGCGCCGCGCTCGCTGCGGGCGACGGCCGCCACGGTGTCGAGGTTCACGGCGCCCGCCAGCACGCAGCCGTGCTGATGGTCCGTGTGGTTGCCGCCGATCTCCGTGCGGCCGGGTGCGGAGAATACGAAGCCGGGCTTCGTGCCAAACTGATCTGTAAATCGCTTCTTGAGAGATTCGTACATCGGAACGACGCACCTTTCTGTGATTTCTTTTTGTTCGCTTTCAATTACCGATATCTTTATTTTAGGGAAATATGTTGCGGATGCAATGGAATTTTCAAGCGCTGATATGGAAATTTGTTGCCTTTTGTGGTATTCTGGTACGGGAGGCGGGTATCATGGCAGTTTACTTCAAGAATTCCTATAAATCCGACGGCGCCGCTCTGCCGCTGTCGGTAAAAAATGTCGGGTTTCAGCAATGCACACCCGGCTACCGCTGGGGCGCGGGCGTGCGGGATCACTATCTCATCCACTACGTCGTTTCCGGCCGCGGGACGTTCACGGCGGCCGGGCGGGCCTTCCCCGTGCGCGCGGGCGAGGTCTTTCTCGTCTGGCCGAACGTCGTGGTGAGCTACGAGGCAGACACGGAATCGCCGTGGGAATACTACTGGCTCGGCTTCAGCGGGCCGGATGCCGCCGCCCTGCTGGCGCGCACGGACCTGCGCCCGGACGCGCCCGTGCTGCACATCGACTTCGGGCGGACGTTCCAGCGCTACATCACCGCGATCTACGAGGCGCGCGGCCAGTCCGCGTGGAGCCGGACGCAGATGCTGGGCTATGCCTACCTGCTGCTCGGCAAGCTCATCGAGGGACGGGAAGGCCCAGAGGACCGCGGAGACGTCATCGACCGCGCGGCGGCCTATATCGAGAACAACTACGCCGAGCCCATCACCGTCGACGACATCGCCGCCTTTGCCGGGGTGAGCCGCAGCTGGCTCTACCGCGGCTTCATGCAGCGCTTCGGCCGCTCCCCCACCGCCCTGCTGCGGGAGACCCGGCTGAAAACGGCGCGCACCCTGCTGCGCGGCACGACAATGCATATCTCCGAGATCGCGTGGTCCGTCGGCTACCCGGACGCGCTCTACTTCTCGCGTGTGTTTGCCGCCAGCGAGGGCTGCTCCCCGAGCGTCTACCGCGCCGGGCAGGAGCATACCTGATACAGAAAACGGGACCGCCGACGAGGCGATCCCGTTTTTTGAAACTCAAAGCACTTTTGCCAAAAATTCCTGAAGCCGCGGGTTTTTCGGCGCGCCGAAGATCTGCTCCGGCGTGCCCTCCTCGACGAGCTTGCCCTGATCGAGGAAGAGTACGCGGTTTCCGACCTCGCGGGCAAAGCCCATCTCATGCGTGACGACGACCATGGTCATGCCGGTGTGCGCCAGCTCCTTCATGACGTCGAGCACCTCGCCGACCATCTCGGGGTCGAGCGCGGATGTCGGCTCGTCGAACAGCATGACCTCCGGCTCCATCATGAGTGCGCGCACGATGGCCACGCGCTGCTTCTGGCCGCCGGAGAGCTGGATGGGATAGGCGTCAGCGCGGTCCTCAAGGCCGACGCGGCGCAGCAGCTGCAGAGCCTTTTCCGACGCGGCCTCGTGCGGCACGCGGAGCACCTTTTCCGGCGCCAGCGTCATATTCTGCAGGATGGTCTGGTGCGGGAAGAGGTTGAAATGCTGGAAGACCATGCCCATCTTCTGGCGCAGCTGGTCGATGTTGACCTTTTTCTGCGTGATATCGACGCCGTGGAACAGGATAGATCCGCTCGTCGGCGTCTCCAGCAGGTTCAGGCTGCGCAGGAACGTGCTCTTGCCGGAGCCGGAGGGGCCGATGGCCGCGATGACATCGCCCTGCCGGATATCGACGGAGATGCCGTCCAGCGCGCGGATGGCGTCCTTTTTGAAATACTTGCAGAGATTCTGCACGGAGATGATGACATTATCTGCGGTCGCCACGGCTCATTCTCCTTTCAAAATACTGGATGATCTTCGACGTCGGGAACGTCAGGCAGAAATACACGCAGGCAGCGATGATCAGCGGCTCGCCAATGGAGAACGTCGCAGACTTCACGGAGTTCACGGCGGACATGATCTCCTGCACGCCGATGGTATAGCAGATGGACGACTCCTTGATGATCGTCACGAACTCATTGGCGATGGCCGGGAGAATGTTCTTGATGGCCTGCGGCAGCACGATGGACTGCAGCGTCTGGCGGCGCGTCAGGCCGAGGCTGCGGGCGGCCTCCGACTGGCCGGGGTCGATGCTCTGGATACCGGCGCGGATGATCTCGCTGAGGTAGGCAGCGGAGTTCAGCGCCAGCGAAATGACGCCCGGCAGAAAGCGCTCAAAGCGGATGAAGCCGAACAGTTTGAACGACGGCAGATTCACGCCGCCGAACACAATGTAGTAGATGATAAACAGCTGCACGAGCATCGGCGTCGCGCGGAACACCTCCACATAGATGGAAGCGAAAATGCTCAGAGGCTTAACGCGGCTCATGCGCATCAGCGCCAGCACGAGGGCCAGCAGAAAGCCAAACACGACCGTCAGGAACGACAGCGAGACGGTGCAGATCATGCCCTCCTTGAACATGGTCAGGTATCGCAGGGCGGCGCGGAAGCCATTGACAGAAAGCAACGGGGGTCCCTCCTTTTTTATTTTGACAGACAGGCAGACTTCTCTCGCCGTTCCGGCGGGAGAAGTCTGTAATTTCCTTCCTTTTTCAGATGCACGTCAGCCCTGGTTGTCGAGCAGGCCTTCGTAGGTGTTGCCCTCGGCAAGCGTGTTGGCCTCGGCGACGAACCTGTCCATGGAGCCGTCCTCCTTGGCAGCGGCAATGGCGAGGTTCACGGCAGCCAGCAGCGCGACGTTGCCCTTGCTCACACCGACGACGGAGCCCTCCTGCTCATAGGGGACGTCGAACTTGACACACAGCTCCGGATAGTTCTTGGCATAGGCCTCGGCAACGACCGTTTCGATGAACGCACCGTCCAGCTTGCCGCTCAGCAGCTCGGCAATGATATCCGTGACCTTCGAGAGCTCCACGATATCAGCGTCCGGCGTGTTCTCCTTGGCGAGGTCGGCCTGAATGGAGCCGAGCTGCGCGCCGATCTGGTACTCCGCCTTGTTGGCGTCGGCCAGCGTGGAGAAGGAATCCGCCTTGTCCTGCACGGTCACAAACGACTGGCCGCCGACATAGTAGATTTCCGAGAAGTCCATCTTGTCCTCACGGGCGGGATCGGGAGAGTAACCGGAGAGCGCAAGGTCGACCTTCTTCGCGCTGAGCTCGCTGAGCGTGCCGTCGAAGTCCATGGGGATGATCTCGAGCTCGAGGCCGAGATAATCGGCGATGTACTGTGCAAGCGCGATGTCGAAGCCGGCCAGCGTCGGATTCTCGTTCTCATCGATGGAATAGAATTCATACGGCGCGAAGTCCGGACTGGTCGCGACGGTCAGCTTGCCGTCCGTGACAGTCTTCAGCAGGGGCTTCAGCTCCTCGATGGACATGGATGCATAATCGGTTTCATCTGCGTCTGCGCCCTTGCCGCAGCCCGCAAACAGAGACAGCGCCAGCGCAAGGGCCAGCGTCAGGACGATCCATTTTTTCATGCTTTCATTCTCCTTCATGTTCCGGCGGAGCGTGTCCGCTTTATCGCTTGAATTTATATACATTCTATATCAATTTTTATTCAAAGTCAATCCCAAAAACCGACGAAGAATCCATCATGCAGAGACACAATGCTGTGCAGCTTTCACAAGAACGGCCCAGAAATTGAATTTTCTGAAATAGCAAAAATATGGCTTGACAAATTCCGCAAAATGAAGTACAATAATTCACGCAAATCGCACCATGCTACTGTGGCTCAGTTGGTAGAGCAGCTGATTCGTAATCAGCAGGTCGCCGGTTCGAGTCCGGCCAGTAGCTCCAAAAGCAGTCCTTGTTCGCAAGGGCTGCTTTTTCGTTGTAGAAACCACCCCCACCGGCTGCGCCGGTGGGGGTCCTTTTCTCAGCAAAAGCCGGCCGCCCGGAAAACCCGGACGGCCGGTTTGAAATTGTGTTACAGCAGCGCCTTTTTCTGCTCCAGCCGGTCGTAGTTATGCAGCCAGTCGGATTTAAGGAAGTAGATGAGGAAAATGATACAGCTCACGCCCCAGGTAAGCGGATAGGCCGTGAAGATGACGTCGATTTTGGCCACAAGCGGCACGACGATGGAGATATAGGCCACGCGCAGCACACACCAGATGGCAAGCATGATGAACATCGGCACCATCGGCTTGCCAGCGCCGCGCATAATGCCCGCGATGCAGTGGGCAAAGGCCAGGAAGCGGAAGAACAGCGCCTCCACATGGGCCTGCCGCACGCCGATCTCAATGACGGCGGGGTCGTTCTGGAAAATGGCCACGAGCGGCTCTGCCAGCAGGAACAGCACCACGCCGATGCACTCGGCCAGCGTTGTGGAGCAGACGATGCCGAAGCGCACGCCCTTCTTCACGCGGTCATACTGATGTGCACCGAGGTTCTGGCTGACGAAGGTCGTCAGCGCCATCGTGAAGCAGGTGATGGGAAGGAAGGCAAAGCCCTCGAGCTTGGCATAGGTGCCGCAGCCCGCCATGGCGTTCGAGCCGAAGGCGTTGATGTTGCTCTGCACGATGACGTTTGCAAAGGCGATGATGGAATTCTGCACGCCGGAGGGCAGGCCAAAGTGGATAACCTGCTTGAGCATAGGCAGATGGAAGCGAATTTTGCGCAGGCACACACGGTAGACCGTGTCATAGTGGCACAGGCGGAAGATGCACAGGCCGAGGCTCACGAACTGCGAAATACTCGTGGCCAGTGCGGCAGACCAGACCCCCCAATGGAACACACCGACAAACAGCAGGTCGAGCGCGATGTTCACAAGCGACGACAGGATCAGGTAATACAGCGGGTGGCGGCTGTCTCCCACGGCCTGCAGGATGCCGACGCAGAGGTTATACATGACGATGGCTATGGAGCCCGCAAAATACATCCGGAAATAGTCGATAGAGTTCGGCAGTACGTCCGCATCCGTCTTCATGAGGCGCAGCAGCTGCGGCGTGAGCGTCATGCCGAGCACCGTCAGCACGATGCCCGCCGTCAGGCCGAAGGCCAGCGTCGTATGGACGGCCGTCTGGAGTTTCTCGTTGTCCTTCGCGCCGTAGTAGCGTGCGATGACGACGCCCGCGCCGACGGCGATGCCGTTGAAAAAGCCGACGAGCAGGAAGATCAGACTGCCGGAGGAGCTGACGGCAGCATAGGCGTTCTTATCCAGGAAGCGGCCGACGATAAAAGCGTCAGCTGTGTTGTAGAGCTGTTGGAAAATGTTTCCGAGCAGGATGGGCAGGGCAAAAAACAGCATACCGCGCCAGATCGAGCCGGAGGTCAGCGAATGCTTCATCTTCGTCTCCTTTTCTTTTCTGAAATTTTATTTAGGCACAGACGCTCTGTGCCGCAGTCATGCTTGAGGACCGGAAATCGGGGGAAGGAAAGAATGAACGGAAACCGTCAGGGTGTCCTTTCGCGTTCTTTCACCCGCCGCAGCGGCAAAAAAATGCAAAATAATAATTCTATTTTACACTTTTGCAAACGGCTTGGCGAAAAAGTCCGAAAGGACCTTTGGGATAAGCTGCAGACCTGCTGCCTAAAATTGGCCGCAGGTCTTTTTTGCAGAGATTCTGCCATAATTATAGCATGGTTTTTCCGTTCCCGCAAGTCCTGCTGCACGCCGCGATAAAAAATGCTGCGGAGGTCCTCCGCAGCATCGGGCCGTCAGGGCTTCAGTTTCTGCACCGCATCCGTGATGGTCTGCTCCACGGCATCGGCGGCCTTCTGCGCCTCCCGGCGCACGCCGGACTGCCGCGGCAGCATCAGCGCTACCGTGCCGCCTGCGGCCATACCGAGGCCGAGCGTCAGCAAAAAGGATCGTACCTGCATCGTTCTTCCTCCCTTCACGCTTTTCTGCACGGTTAGCATGCCCGCGCCTGCGCAAAAAAACACTTCAGCTTTTTGCCAAGCTGCTTTCGAAATTGCAAAAATGAAATTTTGAAATATTATCTTGCAATTTTTCCCGCTGCGGGGAGTGATGGAACGAGAAGGGAGGCCCTGACGGTTTCCATTCCTGCTTTTCTTCCCCTCCGAAGCTTTTGGCCGGCAGTTTTTTGACCGTCTGTCACTTTTCATTTTTGAATTGCTGTGCTATACTGAAGGAAAATCCCATGCACAGAGAGGAACGGACTATGACAACAATCTACCTGATCCGGCACGCGGAGGCGGAGGGCAATGTCTTCCGCCGCATCCACGGCCAATATGATTCCTGCGTGACGCCGAACGGCCGCCGCCAGATCGCGGCGCTGGCGCAGCGCTTTGCAGGCATCCCCGTCGACGCGGTCTATGCCAGCGATCTGAAGCGCACCTGCCTGACGGCGACGGCCATCTACCGGCAGAAGGGCCTGCCGCTCCACCGCGACGCGCGCTTCCGCGAGGTCGGCCTCGGCCCGTGGGAGGACACGCCGTTTGGCGAGTTGGAGCGACGTTATCCCGCGCAGCTGCACGCCTTCTCTCACGATTCCTACCATTGGTATGTGGAGGGCGCGGAGTGCTTCCTGCAATATGCACACCGCTTCCTTGCCGGGCTGGACGACGTCGTCCGCCGTCACGAAGGGCAGTCCATCGCCATTTTCTCTCACGGCATGGTCCTGCGCGGCGCGCTGATAGAGCTGTTCTTCCCCGGGCAGGACGAAGGCGTCAGCCACAGTGAAAACACGGCCGTCACGGAGCTGCACTGGGAAAACGGCAGCTATGAGCTGATCTCGCTGAACGACGCTACGCACCTGACGCCGGAGCTCTCGACGCTCGGCCGCCAGAACTGGTGGCGCGGCAGCCGCTATCTGGATTTCAACATGTGGTATCGCGACGCCGCCCCGGAGGATGCTCCCCTGCTGGCCGCGCTTGGCTGCCCGCAGACGGAGCCGGGCGACTGCGTTCGCATTGCCATGCTGCGCGATACCCCCGCCGGGATGGTCGCCACGCGCCGCCTGGACGGCGATGAGGGCGCGCTGCTGCATCTTGCCCTGCTGCCGGAGCACCGCGGCTGCGGGCTGGCGGCGCAGCTTCTGGGCGAGGCGATCTGCCCGCTGCGTGCCGGGGGCGCAAAGCACCTGCGCCTGCTTCGCCCGGTGACGGACAAGGGCACAAAGCGCCTGCTCGCCACCTATGGCATCACGGACGGCTGCTCCATCGTGCCGACGGAGGAATAACTACTTCTTGCTTTCTCCTGCCCGGCATGGTAGAATGGGCTTACAGAAAAGAAAGAGAGGTACCTCCCATGACAGAACCCTATGTCAACCCTGCGGAGCTTCCGGTGAAGCGCCGCGAAAACATCGCCCTCGGTGTGCTCGGCGCGCTGCTCTTCTCCGCCGCCGGTGGCCTGGTCCATTTCGGCTTGCTGCAGCTCGGCTATATCGCGTGGATCAGCGCGCTGGTCGGCATGGCCGCCGGTTACTTCGGCTATGGCCTGTTTTCCGGCCGGAAGAACACCGTACACGGCGCGATCCTCGCCGTCGTGTTCACCATGCTGATGATCGTCGCCGCCGAATATTTCGGTCTGGCAAAGGAGATCTTTGATGCGTTCAAGGAAACCTACGATATCGCGTTCCGCGATGCCCTGGCATCCGTTCCCGATTTCCTGACGGAGGCGGAAATCCGAACCAGCGTTCTGAAGGACCTTGGCATCGCCTTTGTCTTCAGCATTCTGGAGGCCGTCTTCTTCATCCGCGATGCCGTCCGCAAGTCCAAGGCCGCCGCTGCCGCCGAGACAGAGGCCGCCGCAAAGAACCCCGCAGAGTTCTGATCCCCGATCTATCCAAAGAGCCGCCCACCGAGGGCGGCTCTTTGCCGATCAGGAAGGCTTCCCTTTCGCCAATGGGGCGACGTGCGCTGCCGTTTGAGTGCTCTGCAGGACTTTTGACACGCAGAAAAGCAAAAAAGAAAGACATGCATGCGGCAGGCACCTTTGCGCAGCCGGAGGAATGGCAGAAAAATCTGGACTATCTCGGCGACGGCACTCAACCGAGCGGGCCGTCGCCATTGATGCCTTTAACGAGCTGCTTGCGTACATCTGTAACAGTGCATACCACCCCGAAAACGTAGTAATTCCCACTTTCCTTGAGGTTTTCCGGCAATACGGTCTCCCGAAGTCGATTCTTTCTGACAATGGCGCACAGTTTTCCGGCTTCAAGCAGAGCTGCACGCAGTTCGAACGTCTGCTCACGGAGCTGGATATCCTGCCGATCTACGGACGGATCAGGCATCCGCAGACCCAGTGCAAGATTGAGCGTTTTTACAGGACAATGAATCAGGAGTTGCTGTAACACGTTACCATGCATGGCATCGACGACGTATGTGAGCAGTTCAGGCACTGGCGGCAGAAGTACAACAGTGTCCGCCTTCACGAGGCGCTCGGCATGAAGGCGCCTGCCGAGGTCTATATTCCAAGTGGCTGGCAGCTACCGGAAAAATCATCCCGTGGGAGTACGGCGGAGAGTACCAGGTGATCAAGGTGAACAGCTGGGGCTACGTCCACTTCGATAAATGGCAGATCTGTCTCAGTCAGACCATGATCGATCAGTGCATTGAATTTCGCCGAAACCCTGACTGGGAGTCCTTCTCCGCCTGCTTCCGGAATTTCAGAAGTGCGGAGCTCAAAATCGAAAACGGCGAACTTATTCACCGAAAAATCACAAGGCTGTGAATTGTGTGCCATGTCTGTACACCGCTGTATACCATGTTGCTCTTGACAACATACACGTCCTTTCGCCCCTTCCCTAACGCAAAGCCCAGAAACTTAAAATTTCGGGTCGAGAATACGCTGACAACTCTGCTCTTTTCTACGTTCATCTTGAGTTTCAGTTTTCCCTCAAGATACCGTTGGGTGCTTTCCAGAAGCCTCTCGGCCGCTCGCTTGCTCCTTGACAGAACTACAATATCATCCGCATAGCGGATGACCGGTACGCCCCGTCTTTCCATCTCCTTGTCGTATTCGTTCAGGTAGATGTTTGCAAGCAGTGGGCTGAGCGGGCCTCCCTGAGGAGAACCCTCTTCCGTTTTCACCAGCAGTCCGTTTTCCATCACTCCGGCTTTCAGATACCGCTTAATCAGTTCAATCACCCGTTTGTCATGGATGTTCTTTCGCAGAAGATTCATCAGCAATTCGTGGTTTAAGGTATCGAAGTATTTGGATAAGTCCACAAGCACCGCCTGAGTATATCCCCGCTCCGCATATTCCTTCACCTTCAGAATCGCCATCTGGGCGCTTCTGCCCGGACGATAGCCGAAGCTATTGTCCGAGAATAACGGTTCGTAGATCGGTGTTAGCTGCTGTGCAATTGCCTGCTGGATGATCCGGTCTACGACCGTTGGGATTCCCAACTTTCGCACTCCGCCATCCGGCTTGGAAATTTCCTTCCGGCGCACCGGCTGGGGCTTGTACTTCCCCTGCCGTATCATCTCCAGAAGTTCTTCCCGGTGTTCTCTCAACCAGGGCAGCGCCTGCTCAACGGTCATCCCATCAATTCCCGGCGCTCCCTTGTTGGTCTTGACACGCTTGTAGGCCCTGTTCAGGTTTTCCCTGCTCAGAATCCTTTCAAGCAAATCCGCACCATCCTGTTACTTTACGTCCTGACCGCCAACACTCTGCGCTCCCGCATACCCTTCGTGTTCCGCACTTGCTCTTTGCGGGCAGCTCAGGTTGCCCTGATATTCTGCGTTCTTCATGTTGACCTCCTTCGTTCTGCAGCAAAGTCTATCGATAATCTAAGCAAAGAACGTGCGCGGCTTCTTCAGTTAAAGCAGCCCAGCGAGAGCATCTGCACAGAAAATGTTGACATACAACACGTAGAAGATGCATCCTCGGAGCGCTTTTGGCTCGATGAGCGGATTTAGCTACTAGATTCTTAAATAGTCCTCCCCGCTGTTTAGAAATTTCCGACGAGGAGTGTCAGCTTTTGGAGGGGAAGGTACTATGCATTCATGGAATTGCTGGAATTGGGAAATCACAGCTCCTAGCGCATAAAACGCAACAGCTCTTAGATTCAGGAAGATCTGCGCTTCTGTTGGTTGTAGGGATCTATTTTACAGACTCGCCTATCCGCGAACAGATCATGAAAAACTTACAATTGGATTGCAGTTTTGAAGATTTAGTCGATATTCTTGAGGTAAGAAGAAGACGGACGGAAAATTCTCCGTGCTGTGCCATGCGGTCGCAGAGGACTATCCGCAGATCGAGGTCGAGGATTGGTATGTGGATATTATGGCGGCCAATCTGGTCGATCCGGCGACACGCAGCCGTTTTCAGGTCTTCCTCCTGCCCAATCTGTACGGCGACATCCTGACCGACGAGGCGGCGCAGCTGCAAGGCGGCGTTGGAACGGCGGGTAGCGCCAATATCGGTACGCGCTATGCGATGTTCGATGCCATACACGGCACGGCGCCGCGCCTGATCGCTGAGGGAAAGGGAGACTACGCGAACCCGACCACCATCCTGCGCGCCGCAGCGATGCTCCTGCGGCAAATCGGAAGGCAGGCGGAGGCGTCGCGGCTCGACCGCGCGCTCGACGACACCCATGTCACACAGGAGATGACCTGCGCGCAGATCGGCGCGCCCGTCGAGGCCAAGCTATAAATTTATATAGGTATTGGAAAGCGCAGAAATCGTTGCCGATTTCTGCGCTTTCGCCGGAAAAGAGGAAAAGATCGTTTATACCATAAGTGCCCGCAGGCGCTGAAGGATCGCGTCGTAATCGACCTTGGAAAAGTCCGTCGTGTCCACGTCGATGCGCTTTTCGCCGATCCGGAAGACCGACATCCCGCGCTTGCGGAAGCTCTCTTGAAACTCTTGCAGGGAGATCGGTTCGGGAATGACGCCGATGTTATCTTTCTCCGGATAGCAGGTAGAGAGCACGTGACCGCGGTGACGGGTGGGGTCGGCGTTGCGCTCGACATAGCGCCTGTAGATCACTCGCTCGTCGCCGCCGAAGAAGATCGTGATCGGTTCGCAGCCGTACGCGGCGATCATCTGCTCCAGCCCGGGCAGGGCGTACCACTCAAAATTGTTCTCCAAAATGACGGAGCTGCCTGCGGCAAGGATCTGCCGTGCGGCGTAGTAAAGGCTTTCGAGCGCGGCATGATTCAGCTTTGTCTTCTCGTCGTGACTCTGAAAACCGATCGTATCGAAAAGAATTTCTTTAATGGAATCCTTGCACAGCAGGGGAATGTTCAGCCGCTGCTGAAGGTAGGACGCAAAACGGGATTTACCCGTCGCGGGCAGACCCGCGATCAAAATCAGATTCACTGCAATGCCTCCGTTTCTTCTGCCAGCAGGCGCAGAACGCCAAGCGGCACGGCATCCTCCTGTAGCTTGGCCGTCTCGATCCGGTAGCTGCCGCGATAAATACCGTAGACCAGACGCTCCGTCTGCGTGCGCAGGCGGGAGAGAAGCGGCTCGCCCAGCAGCGCGACA
>QWCE01002569.1_pt1 | contig 22298 bp, 24 predicted proteins | sample 1972531 | NCBI WGS metagenome assembly QWCE01 (sample SAMN09866716, study PRJNA288562) | Human gut metagenome isolate term4_stool, whole genome shotgun sequencing... | reverse complement strand
TGATTTCACAGTCTTACTTGATCGACTGCAGTAGACTTCAACCTTCGTCTTCGACTCGGTTTCAGTAACTTTGTCGATGTAAGTTCGAACTAAGCTCAACCTGCGCCTTCGGCTTGATTTCGCTAAGGTCTTACTTATCGTCAGCAGCAGCTACACCTGGAAGCTCCTTACCCTCTAAGAATTCAAGGGAAGCTCCACCACCTGTAGAGATATGAGTCATCTTATCACCAAAACCTAACTGGTTACAAGCAGCAGCAGAATCACCACCGCCGATGATTGTTGTAGCTCCCTCTAAATCAGCCATAGCCTGAGCAACAGCGATAGTACCTTTCGCAAAGTTAGGCATCTCGAAACATCCCATAGGTCCGTTCCATACTACAGTCTTAGCACCCTTGATTGCATCTGCAAATAATGCAGCAGTCTTAGGTCCGATATCAAGACCTTCCATATCAGCAGGAATCTCACCACGACCTACCACCTTAAAGTTTGCATCATTAGAGAAGTCGTCAGCAACAACAGTATCAATCGGAATTAATAACTTAACACCTTTCTCCTCTGCCTTCTTCTCCATCTTCAGTGCATAATCCTCATAGTCAGCCTCTAATAAAGACTTACCGGTCTCCTCACCATGTGCTGCCATGAATGTGTAAGCCATACCACCACCGATGATCAATGTATCAACCTTATCCAATAAGTTCTCGATAACAGAGATCTTAGAAGAAACCTTAGCACCACCAAGAATTGCTACGAATGGTCTCTCTGGATTGTTAACTGCATTGCCTAAGAAGTCAATCTCCTTCTGCATTAAGTAACCAACTACACAATCACCCTTAACGAATTCCGTTACACCTACATTAGAACAATGTGCTCTATGAGCTGTACCGAATGCATCGTTAACATATACATCACACAAAGAAGCTAATTCTTTAGAGAACGCCTCTCCATTCTTTGTCTCTTCCGGTCTGAAACGTGTATTTTCTAATAGAATTACATCGCCATCATTCATAGCTTCTACAGCAGCCTTTGCATTTGGTCCAACAACTTCCGGATCTGCTGCAAACTTAACTTCCTGTCCTAATAACTCTGTCAAACGAGCTGCAACAGGTGCAAGTGTCTTAGTCTGCTTGTCCTCTTCTGTCTTAACCTTACCCAAATGAGAGCAAAGAATAATCTTACCTCCATCAGCAATCAACTTCTTGATAGTTGGAAGCGCTGCTACTAAACGGTTCTCATCTGTGATCTTACCGTCAATCAATGGTACATTAAAGTCACAACGAACTAAAACTTTTTTACCTTTTACATTGATATCATCTACTGATTTCTTATTAAGCATTGTCATGCTCCTTTCATATTATGTTGTATTTGTAAAAAAAGAGCCCGGTCCATGAAGACCGGACCCTTAAGGTCAATTAATATTCAACCGGAATTATGCTAATTCAGCGAAGTACTTAATTGTACGAACCATCTGGCTTGTGTAAGAGTTCTCGTTATCATACCAAGAAACTACCTGAACCTCATATAAATCATCAGCAATCTTAGATACCATTGTCTGAGTTGAATCAAACAATGAACCAAATCTCATACCGATAACATCTGAAGATACGATAGGATCTGTGTTGTAACCGAATGACTCAGAAGCAGCAGCCTTCATTGCAGCATTAATTCCATCAACTGTTACATCAGCACCCTTAACAACAGCTGTTAAGATTGTTGTAGAACCTGTTGGAACTGGAACTCTCTGTGCAGATCCGATTAACTTACCATTCAACTCTGGGATAACTAAGCCGATTGCCTTAGCAGCACCTGTTGAGTTAGGAACGATATTAGCAGCACCTGCTCTTGCTCTTCTTAAGTCGCCCTTTCTGTGTGGTCCATCAAGGATCATCTGATCACCTGTATAAGCGTGAATTGTAGACATGATACCTGACTGGATTGGAGCGTAATCATTCAATGCCTTAGCCATAGGTGCAAGACAGTTAGTTGTACAAGAAGCTGCAGAAATGATCTGATCATCTGCTGTTAATGTATCCTGGTTAACTGAGAATACGATAGTCTTAAGATCATTACCAGCTGGAGCTGAGATAACAACTTTCTTAGCACCTGCATTAATATGAGCCATTGACTTATCCTTTGAGCAATAGAAACCTGTACACTCAAGAACTACATCAACACCAATCTCACCCCAAGGAAGATTGTTAGCATCTGCCTCTTTGTAAATTGTAAGAGTCTTACCATCAACTGTAATTGTGTTAGCCTCATCATCAGCTTCTACTGTATGAAGATTCTCACCAATCTTACCACAGTATCCACCCTGTGCTGTATCATACTTGAGAAGATCAGCAAGCATAGAAGGCTTTGTTAAATCGTTGATTGCAACTACATCATACCCTTCTGCTCCGAACATCTGTCTGAATGCAAGACGTCCAATACGTCCAAATCCATTGATTGCAACTTTTACTGCCATGAATAAATTCCTCCTAAAGTTTTGAATTATTAATTGTGGTCGCCTGTTGATCCAGTTGACCCATGCCCTTATAATACCTTTTTTAAAATAAAATTTCAAGTAGTAAAATCTTTTTTGTTACGAATTTTACCAAAACCACATATAGACGCAAAAAAAAAGCTATGCTATGATAGATTCTATAACAAAGTGATATATGGTAGAAAGAAGGTACTTCATTATGATAACCACAGATATGCATGTTCATTCCTGTTTTTCTTCCGACTCTTCCGAGCAGATGGAAGCAATCATTGAAACAGCGGTTCAAAAAGGATTTTCCTATGTCTATTTTACCGACCATCACGATGAGCGTTTTCCCGTTCATCCGTCGGCGCCGGATATGACCTTTCAATTGAATTTTGAACGTTACATCAGCAAATTACAGGATTTACGGGAACAATATAAGAACAAGATCGAAGTCCGTTTCGGTGTAGAACAGGGAATCTGCCCGGAAGTAGCACCGGATATTGCCGCCATCTCCAACCGATATCCTTTTGATTTCGTTATTGGTTCTTCTCATTTAACCCGGCTTGATAACGGAGACCCCTATTATCCCGAGTATTATGCGAACAAGACAAATGTAGAAGCTTATCGGGAATACTTTATGTCCGAAGCAGAAAATGCCCTGTTAACGGATGGGTTCGATGTCTATGGACATCTCGACTATGCTGTCCGTTACTGCCCTGATCCTGCTTTCATTTATCGGTTCAATGATTACCGGGATATTTTTGAAGTATTATTAAAACGCCTGATCGAACATGGTAAAGGGATTGAGATCAACACTGCCGGTATCACCAAGATCGGATATCCTCACCCCCATATCGAAGCCTTACGATTATACAAGGCACTCGGCGGAGAGATCATCACCGTTGGCAGTGACGCACATATCAAGGAGAATATTGGCTATGGATTCAATATAGCTGAAGATTTATTAAAAGAGACCGGATTCCGCTACTATACCATATTTAAGAACCGGAAACCGGAATATCTCCCCCTTTCCTAACAACCGTAGATTTCATTATAGCTTATTTAAGAAAGGAACGTCTTTATGAAAGAACAATTGTACACCATCCCAGTGACAGAAGCATTTGAAAGCGACTGTGAATGCCCTCTTTGCAAAATGAAACAAGAATTAGAACATAATGCGATCGAGTATACTCTAGGTCCGAGCTATATGGAAGATGACAACCGTGCCATGACAGACGAACTAGGCTTTTGTACGGAACATATCCAGAAACTTTATCAAGAAAAAAACCGTCTTGGTCTCGCTTTAATTCTGAGCACACATATGCAAAAGGTAACAAAGGACCTGCATTCCCTTACCGGTTCTGTAAAAAATGAAACTTCATTTTTTAAAAGAAAAACAGATTCCTCCGGTATCAGCTCCTATATCCGTGAATTGGAACATAACTGTTTTATCTGTAATCGAATGAACCTGACGATAGATCGGTATATTGACACGATCTTTCACCTATACAAAAAAGATAATCATTTTCCAGAAAAATTACGCAATTCAAAAGGTTTTTGTACATACCACTTTGCTGCCCTGTTTGACCGTGCTCCGCATTTTCTTTCCAATGATACCTTAACACAATTTCGCACCGATCTGCAAAACGTATATTTTACAAACATGGAACGCATGCAGGAAGATATTGAATGGTTCATTAACAAATTTGATTACCGATATCAGAATGAACCGTGGAAAAATGCGAAAGACGCTCTTCCAAGAAGTATTTTGAAAACACATAGTGCGATCACGCCTGACACGGAATTATAATTACCGATAAACAAAGACCCATCTGCCTTATCCTTATTAGATAAACCAGATGGGTCTTTCTATATTGCCTGTGCAACTTCTTCCATATACATCTCCACTTTGATTCCCTTTCGCCGGCATCTTAAAAATCTGCGATATTCTGATAATTTTCCTTGATAGATACAGTGTTCTCGCAATCGGATATGAAAATCATATGGTCGTATCAATCCATTGGATTTCGTGAACAGGCGCACTCCGCTTTTGTAGAAAATATGTGACACAAACTGGGAACAAAAAAAATGCTTTCCGTCTGTCACGCTCTTTCCAAACATAACGCCTGCTAACCCGGTATAGTTATACTGATATACATCCCGGTTCTTTCGAAACACATTGATCTCTTCCCGAATAATGCGATATTGTTCTTCAGTAACAGGAACTTCATATACACTACAGTATACATTCTTATACATCCCAAAAATACCGGTTTCTATATCTTCCTCAATAAACCCACAATCAAACGGATTATGTATGTGTTTTCTTGCAAAACTATATAATTCTTTCAATTCCACATCTAATGCAATCGAAGCATGAGAATATGGCTCCTTCGTTAAAAAACGGATCAGCCTGGCAGGTGTTGTATGTGTCCTGCTTAATAAAACATAAATCCGCCTGGTACAATTGTCCAACGATTCCGTCAATAATAACACTCCTAACTAGTTCTTCTCTGCTTTTATCTGAGCCCGGATTCGTTCTTTCAAATCTACCGCTTTATTCTTCAAACGCGAAGACACTGCATTATTACCAATTATATTGGATAACATTTTTAACGACTCTCTATATTTTTCTAACTCAAATGCAAGCTCTGCCAATAGATAACTCACTGTCATCTCGTCCATTCCACTCATCGGAAAACTTTCATTGGAAAATGCCATGCTATAACCTTCATATGCATGTTCAACACACTCCATTTCTTCTTTGTGAAGCACATCACATTCCTCCGGTGCCATCTTCGGTCCCTCTTTCTCCGACTTACCGCGAATCACCCACGCAAGCTTAAGGCAGGTATATGCTTTACGGCTGTCCTTCACCCCACCAATCACGTCACACATCAAAACCATCTTATAATGTGTAATTGCCTCATCATAAGAATAGGAATCTGTACTTAGCTGCATCCCTTTAAATCTTGATTGTACCTCTGCCCTCAATTTCTTCCCTTGCAATGGCATTACATGATTAAAATAACGGGATAATGCTGCATACCCACAATATGGGCATACAATTGCATCATACTTTAACGGATCCAGATCTTTATATAATGGACGCAGATCATCATCCTGTCCAATACTTCTTACCTTTCCTGCTCTTACTGCAAGACTCTTAAACTCCTTATCACAGATTGGACATTTATGAGTCTTAGGGAACAGGTAATCACTTTCTTTAACTACCGGTTCCTGCTTAATTTCCTGTGTCTTCTCTGTAATTTCCTTCTCTGTATTATCTGAATAGACTTTGAGATCTGTATTCACAAACCCCAAATTCTCCAAACCTGAAAATAAACCCATTCTTTTTCTCCTATTTTGGACGATATGAACTCTTAAGCGATACAATACGGTTAAACACCGGCTTCTCTGTTGTCGAATCCTTGGAATCTGCACAAAAATACCCATGACGTAAGAACTGGAACCGTTCTCCCGGTTTCACATCTGCAAACGCTGCCTCTAACTTGCAATCCTTCATCTCAATCAACGAATTCGGATTCAAATTAGAATAATCCTCCTTTAGCACTTCGTCGCCTTCCTGAATTAAATTCTCATATAGTCTTACGGTAGCATTAACAGCAGTCTTTGCATCCACCCAGTGAATCGTTCCCTTCACTTTTCGTCCTTCAAAACCGGAACCGGAACGCGTCTCCGGATCATAAGTACAATGTACCTCAACTACTTTACCATTTTCATCTTTCACAAAATCGGTACATTTTACAAAATATGCATTCTTAAGGCGTACTTCATTGCCTGGGAACAGACGGAAGTATTTCTTAGGAGGTTCTTCCATAAAGTCTTCACGCTCAATATACAGTTCACGGCTGAATGATACCTGCCGCACACCCAGTTCTTCATTCTCCTGATTATTGTCAACGTCCAACATCTCTGTCTGATCTTCCGGATAATTATCAATCACCAGTTTGATCGGATCAATAACCGCCATCATACGCTTTGCCTTCATACGAAGATCTTCCCGGATACAATACTCAAGCATTGCCATATCCGATACAGAATTTGCTTTAGAAACGCCGGACAATTCAATAAACATACGGATTGCCTCCGGTGTTACGCCCTTACGTCGCAAGGCACTGATTGATACCAGTCTCGGATCATCCCAACCATCTACTACACCGTCTTCCACTAACTTTTTAATATAACGCTTTCCTGTAATTACATTCTGTAAATACAACTTGGCAAACTCAATCTGTTTCGGTGGAACTTCAAACTCTAGCTCCCGCACTACCCAGTCATATAAAGGTCTGTGATCCTCAAACTCTAGTGTACAGATTGAATGCGTTACACCTTCTACTGCATCCTCGATCGGATGTGCAAAGTCATACATTGGATAAATGCACCATTTATCTCCCGTATTATGATGTGTCATTCTTGCAATTCGATAAATAACCGGATCTCTCATATTGATATTCGGAGATGCCATATCAATCTTGGCACGAAGTACTTTCGAACCATCCGGAAATTCTCCATTCTTCATACGTTCAAACAGATCAAGATTCTCCTCAATACTACGATTGCGATAAGGGCTCTCTTTGCCAGGTTCTTTGAGTGTTCCACGATATTCCCGGATCTCTTCTGCAGAAAGATCACAAACAAAGGCTTTGCCCTTCTTGATCAGCTTAATTGCGCCCTCATACATTGCATCAAAATAGTCAGAAGCATAATATACACGATCTCCAAAATCGGCTCCTAACCACTTCACATCCTCCAAAATAGAGTTAACAAACTCGGATTTTTCTTTTGTTGGATTGGTATCATCAAAACGTAAATTGAACGTTCCATTATACTTTTTAGCAATACCCGAATTTAAAATAATAGACTTTGCATGTCCAATATGCAGATATCCATTCGGCTCTGGTGGGAAACGTGTTACAATCTTCTTATAAGTTCCCTCTTCTAAATCCTTATCAATAATCTGTTCAATAAAATTCTTTGATACAACTTCACCTTCCATGCCGTTACTCCTTTTCCATCAAAAATATTCCATAATTAATGATTACTTTATCACATTTGCAATAGCTCGTCAATGAATCAATCTTCACCATGTCATTGGAATTCATAAAAAAAGCAAAAAAGTACTTTACAATCTGTGAATATTTTGCTATTATAGACAAGTCGCAATGACAAGCTGGCGTGGCACAGTCGGTAGCGCACCTCATTGGTAGTGAGGAGGTCACGGGTTCGATTCCCGTCGCTAGCTTTTACAACAAAAAGGTTAGTTCTTAATTAAGAACTAACCTTTTTATTTTCTTTGCTCTAGGTATAACTTCTTTACCTTGTCCCGGATTCGCTGCACTGCATTGTCAATTGACTTTGGCTGTTTTCCAATCCGTTCTGCAATCTCTGCATAAGACAATCCCTCCAGATAAAGCGGAAGAATCTCCTGTTCCATCTTACTCAGATGTGACTGCAATAATTCCTCTATCCGTGAAGTGTTCTCCTGATCTAACACTACATGTTCCGGATTAGAATTACGATCTGCCTCTAAGTTCTCTATCAGCTCTGCCTCTTCCTCATTTGTTTTACTGTAAAAGGAAATATAGGTGTTCAACGGTGAATGTTTCTTACGATTTGATGCCTTGATCGCACTATAGATCTGCCGGTCGATGCAGACCTTGGCAAATGTATAGAACGATGCGGTATTGCCATCCCTGTAATTCTGTACCGCTTTAAACAGACCTATCATTCCCTCCTGCGATAAGTCCTCTGTATCTGCTCCGATCAGATACAAAGTACGGATTGACTTCTTCACAAGCGGCGAATACTTCTTCAGCATATATTCAGTTGCATCCTGATTGCCCTTTCCTGCCAATCGGATTATTTCTTCCTCGCTTAAATTCCGAAATTCCCCATCCATTGCTATCCTCATTTACTCTGCAGGTGCTGCATCCTGTCCATCCGGCTGTGCAACTACTTCTGTTGTATTCTCCGTTGTCACTTGTGTTGTCATTTCCGTGGTTGCTTGCGTTGTTGTCTGTGTTGTCGCCTGCGTAGTTGCTTGCGTTGTTGCCTGTGTTGTTACTTCTGCTGTCGTTCCTGCCGTATCTTGTGCCTGTGTCGTTGTCTGTGTTGTCTTCGTATCATTCTTCACCTTATTCGTGATATCCTCAATACTCTTTTCTAAATTTTCTTTCTGTTCATCCTTCTTTGAAGCCGACTGCGTAGTTGCTTCCGTCTCTTCTGTACGGAACCATTTGCTCTTTTCTGTTGTGGCTTCAGAGGTAATCTCTGTATCATTCTTCTTGGATTTGCTTCCACTACCCACACTATTGACGATCAACGTGATAAATCCTAAGAACAGACAGGCAACTACAATCAGAATCAGGATCATTAAAATAGTCTTTAACATATCCCTATTGGGCATCATGCGGTCATCCATTGTTCCCTTATCCTTATTCTTCTGTTCCTTTGCCCGCTGCACTCGTGACTTTTCCGCCTGTATTTTCTTTTCTTCCTTTAATTGTAGTCTCTGCTCATCCTTCTCAAATTCTTCATCATATTCATTCAGGTCAAAATCGACGATATCAAACGCATTCGATCGATCTTCATTCTTCTTATCATTCTCCATAATTAAGCACAAACCTTCCTATCTTCTACATCATACGCTGTCTTACGATCTCATATGCCAGTACACCTGCCGCAACCGATGCATTCAAAGAATCAATATCACCCTTCATCGGAATAGACGCAATATAATCACACTTTTCTTTTACAAGACGGCTCACACCACTGCCCTCATTTCCAATAACCAAACCGATCGGTCCGGTCAGATTATGACGATACATCACTTCACCGTCCATATCCGCACAGACAAACCAGATTCCCTGTTCCTTTAACTCTTCTATTGTCTTTGCAATATTTGTCACCTTTGCAACCGGCGTATAATTGATTGCACCCGCAGAAGCCTTTACAACAGTTGCTGTAAGCCCTGCCGCTCTTCGTTTTGGAATGATCACTCCATGTGCACCGCACAGATTGGCTGTACGAATGATCGCACCTAGATTATGCGGATCCTCAATCTCATCTAACAGAAAGATAAATGGTGCCTCGCCCTTCTTTCCGGCTGCCTCCAAGATATCCTCTACCGTTGCATAATCATATGCAGCCGCCTGTGCGATCACGCCCTGATGTTTGCCGGTCTCCGACATCTGATCCAATCGTTCCTTTGTCACATAATTCACGATCGTATCCTGCTTTCTTGCAAGAGACTTGATCGTATTCACCGCACCATCATGACAACCATCTAACACATATAATTTATCAATTGTCTTACCGGAACGAAATGCCTCTGTTACTGCATTTCTTCCTTCAATCGTATATTCCTCGTATCTCATAATCTCTCCTCTATCGAATTGCGTTCTGTTTTACTCTGTTTCCTGCAGTGCTTCCAGTCCCATCTTAACAACATCCGTCAGACGCTCAAAGTCTTCTTTCAGATACAGATACCCAAGCACCGCCTCAAAACCGGTCGCCTTACGGTATTCCGTCCGCGTTGCATTCTTCGCTTTGGTATAAGAATTGGCATTTCTGCCACGCTTATAGATATCCCGTTCCTCTTCTGTCAAATGTTCCTTCAATGCCATGATCATCTTCGCTTGTGCCGGAGCACATACGATCTTGCTGACATCCTTATGATATTTGTTCACCTGCTTATTCACCTGGCTCACTTCCATTGTACGGATCATAATATCAAATACACTATCTCCGATATATGCTAACGCCAACGGCGAATATAACTCCGGTTGTCCGTGTTCAATATGAAAAATATCTTTGAAATATTGAAAACTTCCTGTCTCACCCATACGATCATCCCATCTGTGCCATTATGCACGTTTCCATTTGACACCTTCCCTGGTATCTTCCAAAATGATTCCCTGTGCTGCTAACGTATCACGGATCTCATCTGCTCTTGCAAAATTCTTTGCCTTTCTGGCAGCCTGGCGTTCTTCGATCAGTGCTTCAATATCACTGTCTAATATCTCTTTTTCTACCTTTGTGATAATACCTAATACATCACAAAGCTGACGAATGGTATCTAATGCTTTCTCAACCAGGCTCTTTGCACTCTCAGCAGTAATATTCGAATTCGTGAACTTTACAAGCTCAAATATGGTAGAGATTGCATCCGCAGTATTCAGATCATCTTCCATTGCCTGTTCAAACTTTGTAACATATTCTGCAAGCTGTCCTTCTAACGCCTTCTCTTCCCCAGTCATTTCCCGTTCCTGTGCTACTTCCTTCGTATCTTCCAAACGGGATACCGCATTTAGAATACGCTCCAAAGAAGCCTTTGCAGACTCAACCAATGTATCTGAGAAGTTCAACGGACTTCTATAATGTGCACTTAAGATGAAGAAGCGAATTACCTGCAATGGGTATTTCTTACCAATGTCACGAATTGTAAAGAAGTTACCAAGGGATTTGGACATCTTCTCGCCATCAATCTTTAAGAATCCATTGTGCATCCAATATCTTGCAAATTCCACTTCATTAGCTGCCTCACTCTGTGCGATCTCGTTCTCATGATGAGGGAAGATCAGATCTTCTCCACCGGCATGAATATCAATAATATCTCCGATATACTTCTTTGACATAACCGAGCACTCCAAATGCCAGCCCGGTCTGCCCTCGCCCCATGGTGATGGCCAGGAAGGTTCGCCCTCTTTCTTTGGCTTCCAAAGTACAAAGTCTAAGAAATCCTCTTTCTCATCCTCACCGGATACTTTAAGCTGATGCTTCTCATCTCTGTGTCCAGCCTCTAGATCATCAATATTCTTTTTGGATAACTTGCCATATCCCGGGAAACTTCTGGTACGGAAATATACAGTTCCGTTCACCTCATACGCATGTCCCTTCTCAATCAGGACTTTGATCATCTCAATCATATCCGGAATCTCTTCCGTTGCCTTCGGATGTGTCGTTGCCTCCATTACATTCAGATCATGCATATCTTTCTTCACTTCTTTGATATAACGTTCCGAAATCTCAGAAGAAGTCACACCTTCCTCAATGGCACGCTTAATGATCTTATCATCCACATCTGTAAAGTTTGATACATAATTCACATCATATCCTTTGTATAGCAGATATCTTCTAAGCGTATCAAACACGATCATTGGACGTGCATTACCAATATGAATATAATCATATACGGTTGGTCCACATACATAAATTCCCACCTTCTTGTCCCGGATTGGAACAAATTCTTCTTTTGTTCTTGACATTGTATTATAAATCTTCATTTTCCTATTTCCTTCCCTCGGGAACTAACTTCCCGTATGCCATCCTGTTAATATCTTTCAATAGTATATTTTTAACCGATTCATTTGTCAACAAGATTCAAACGATCTCTGCAAACCATATCTTATCCCGTAACTGTCCATTCTTTCCAAACAATTCCTCTGCCATCTGCCCCACTGATATCGTGCGGTATCTTTCCTGCATTGTCTCCGATGAAAGTTCCGTTATCTTCTCCCATCCGTTATCTGCCCGATAGCATCCCGTATTCTCCGGTAAAATGACATCTTCAATCCGCAATCCCTCATAGCCATCTGACAGGCGTTGACACTGCTTAGGAAATAATTGTAAAAATGCCGTCACATCCACTACACGGATCATATATGGAAATGACTTCCACCATCCTGCTGTCTTTCCAAAGTACCTGCTCGCTGCCCATTCCGTCTGATCCTCTTCCATCCAGAATGACTGCTCAATCCTCGGATATTCATCGTCCATAGCATATGCAAAGTATCCCATTACATTCTGTTCTTCATTCAACACGAATACGATATTTCCCTGTTGACACGCCTTTTCCTTATATAACATTCGGAAATATGATTCATCATGCACGGGTGCCACCCGATAACACTGCTGTATCGCATGATCCAACGTTCCGAATATCTGTGCCAGCCGTTGTCCATCCAAATTCCGTATCAACGTTTCGAATGCCCAAAACGAATATGGCATGCTCTGTGCCGCAGATAACTGTGCAATCTCAATCTCACATCGTTCCTCTTTCTTCGCACTGACAAAACCAAACGGTTCATAATACCTCACATCTGCAGGCATCAGATACGTAAATGGCTCCTGTTCCTCTCTCATATCCAGCAATGCCCGTTGTAACAGATTCCGCATTATTCCGCGTCTTCGATATCTCTCATCCGTTGCTACCCCGACAATATAATGAAGAATTCGCTCCTGCATTCCTACATGACACAGATACGGATTCAAATGCAGCATCCCTTTGTCCTCTTCTAAATACACCCGATTGTTCGGATATACATTATCAAAGTAAAATTCCTCATAAGCTTCCGGGTCATGAAAGCACTGTCTCCATAAGTTTCTTGCAATCTGTAGTTCCATCTTATGCCTGTCCTCTAGGACATCCACCGCAGCCATTGCACCGATTCACTGCCACATCTAATACATCCTCGTATCCATAATTGGCAACCGTCTCTAACAAACAGATTGCCTGAGAGCTGATTCCCTCGCCACTTCCGGTAAATCCAAGCCCTTCTTCCGTTGTTGCTTTGATATTTACCTGATTCTCCGAAATACCAAGAGCCTCCGCAATCGTCGTTACCATATCCGGAATAAATGCCGCCATCTTCGGACGTTGTGCTATAATTGTGGCATCAATATTGCTGACGATATATTGTTGTTCATCCAACAACCGTTTCACATGGCGGAGCAACTGAATACTGTCAGCCCCTTTATACTGCTCATCCGTATCAGGAAAATGCTTTCCAATATCTCCTAATGCCGCTGCACCAAGCAGCGAATCCATGATCGCATGCGTCAGTACATCTGCATCGGAATGTCCTAACAATCCCTTCTCATATGGTATATTCACACCACCGATGATCAATTTTCTTCCTTCCACTAACTTGTGGACATCATATCCCATTCCTACCCGCATCGTCTTTCTCCTATCTCTGTTTCAAGTATTCTAACAAAAACTCATACACTCTCTTTGTCGAAGATATAGATAACCGTTCTGCTGTTGTATGAATATCTAATATATCCGGTCCCATAGATACACAATCTAATTCCGGAATCTTTGCTGCTAACAGACCACATTCCAATCCCGCATGAATCCCCTCTACAACCGGTTTCTTTCCATATAGTTTCTTATATAATTCAATCACCCTCGGACGTACAACTGATTCCTCTTTATACTCCCATGCCGGATATTCTCCTTTGATCTCTAATTCACCGCCAAATTCTAATGCCAGACATTCCAACTGTCCCGCTATATGTTGTTTTCTTGTTGTCACGCTGCTTCGGATCGCATGCTGCGCATACAGATGTTCTTCCCGTAATTCTAATATACCAAGATTCAGGGAAGTCTCAACCAACCCGGGAACTGCCATACTCATATTCTGAATTCCGTTCGGAACAGCCATCAGATATGCTAATATATGAAACAGACTTCTATCATCTACGACTAACTGCTTGCATGGTTCTCCATTCTCCTGCACCTGTAAAGACACTGTAATCCCTGCATCCGACTGGACATATTCCTTGTGAAGAATCTGATTGTATTCCTCAACCAAGCCGGCAAGCCGTTCCTGCTCCTCCGGCTCTACACCAATAACTGCCTGTGCCTGTACCGGAATGGCATTGTCCTTCTTACCACCTCCTAAGGCTTTCAAAGATAACGACATTTCTTTACTCAGTGCATACAATACACGTCCGATTACTTTATTCGCATTTGCTCTTTCTTTATCAATCTCACAGCCGGAATGACCGCCAACTAACCCGGCAACCTCCAACGTATACCAACATTTCTTTGCCGATTCCTGCCATACCACCGGTAATGTCACAATTGCAGACATTCCTCCTGCACAACTGCTTAAAAAGATTCCTTCTTCTTCCGAATCCAAATTCAGCATACAATGTCCTTTCAGCATAGAAAGATCAATTCCATTTGCCCCTTCCATTCCAACTTCTTCCGACACGGTTATGATATATTCCAGTGGCGGATGTGCAACCGTCACATCATCTGCAATGGCAAGCATATAGGCTACTGCAATTCCATCATCGCCGCCAAGCGTTGTATCAACAGCATAGACATAATCCCCATCTACCGCAAGCTGTAATCCATCCTTTTCCATGTCGATACTGCTTCCTGCCTTCTTCTCACACACCATATCCATATGTCCCTGCAGGATAACCGGTTCTTCCTTCTCGTACCCCGCACTAGCCGGAATCTTCATCACTATGTTATATAATGCATCCTGATACACTTCAAATGCATGTGCATTAGCAAATTGTACCAGATAATCACTAATCTGTTTCTCATGGTAAGAACCTCTCGGAATCTTACTGATCTCTTCAAAATAATAAAATACTTTCTCCGGCTCTAAATTCGATAAAACACCCATGTTACTGCCTCCTATGATATCTTCTAAATTATATCCCCTCTGTATACAAATAAACATCTGTGTTGAAATAGTATCCCATTTTGCCGTAAAGTATATCACAAACCACAAAAAAAAGAAAGCCGGATACGACTTTCCTTTTTGTCTTTAAAGCTTCTTTAAAGCCCAAAGAATTACTGATTGCAACCCTTACCGGAACATGAACACCCTTTCCCTTCGTATAATCCAGATCGCATTCCGGATCATCCTGTTCCAATCCCCTGTTACAACCACTCGTTTCATTTTGCATATTCCTCTCATCTGTTCTTCAACCATTCTATGCCGTTTCGCATGCACGTTCTGTTGCCTTTTCCATAAATCCACATTCCAGATCTGTCATCACCTCTGCCACCGTCGTAATCCCGGTAATCCGCTCTACATTGGCACCACAAAAGATCAAACCATGCTCCACATCACCCTGCACTGCACGAATCAGTGCATCCGTAATGCAATAAGGAATCTTTTGTGGATCACATTTTGCCAGACAGCCAAGGCAACGTTCCACCTTGCATTCTCCATTTGCTTTCTCTTTTAAAAAGGTATTCTCAATTGCTCTTCCCGGCATTCCCACCGGACTCTTGATGATCCTGATATCCTTTGCCTTTGCTTTCACATAAGCTTCCTTATAGCGGATATCTGCATCACATTCTTCGGTAGCTACAAACCGGCTTGCAACCTGTACTCCATCTGCCCCAAGACTTACAGCATGTGCCACATCCGCTGCATCAAAGATTCCTCCTGCCACAACTACCGGTATCTTTCGATCATACTTTTTCTCCTGCTCATGCACTTTATGAATTATCTTTCTGATCTCCATATCATAATCCAGGCAGCCTTTCATATCTGCTTCTACCTGTTCCTTGGAAAATCCCAGATGTCCTCCTGCTTTTGGGCCTTCAACGACTACAAAGTCTGCCGTCTTTCCGTACTTCTTATCCCACATTTTAAACAAGATTGATAAGGCCTTTTCTGAAGACACAATTGGTGCAAACCGGGTATCTGTTCCATCCAACAAAGCAGGCAGTGTGACAGGCAGTCCTGCTCCACAGATCACCACATCTGCACCGGCTTGGGCTGCAACCCGGACATGTTCCTCATAATCTTTCAAAGCCACCATCACATTTACACCGACAAGTCCGCCATCAGCCTGTTCTCTGGCAAGCCGAATATGTTTTTCTATAGCACGGTTATTTGCCTCTTTATGATTCCTCACAAAATCCGGCTCGTCATACCCAATCTGTGCAGTCGAGATAATACCAACACCGCCTTCTCCGGCTACTGCCCCTGCAAGCCTGCTCCTGCTGACGCCAACACCCATTCCTCCCTGGATAACCGGAACTTTTGCCACTTTATTACCAATCCTTAATTCCTTCATATTCTTTACAATTCCTTTCAAAAAAATCATTGTAACAAACCATACCACTACATAGTCTGTTTGTCAACATAACATAGCATTCAATACTACATTATATCATAAAAGAAATCCGGTTGACTGATCAACCGGATTCATTTATCTATCATTCCATTATTCTATTCTCTGCCTGATTGCTTTTCTGTTCATGCACTCTCTTCTTATGCACCAGTAACCTGCTGCCTACGAACGATAATCTCCATTGATCTTGACATAGTCATATGTCAGATCACAGCCCCATGCCTTAGCTGTAGCATCACCATCATGCAAAGAAATGTTAACAAAGATCTCATCCTCTGAAAGAATCTCTTTGGCAAGCTCCTCCGAAAATTCCACACCGGCACCATTGCGGCATACCGGAAGAACTCCCTTTGCAGATGCAAGATCCACATCTACCCTGTTAATATCAAATTCTGCCTCCGCATAACCAACTGCACACAGAATTCGACCCCAGTTTGCATCCTCACCGAACATCGCACATTTAAACAATGGCGAACGGATAACGCTCTTTGCCACAATAATTGCAGTATCCAGATCCTTCGCCTCAGAAACGGTACACTCAATCATCTTTGATGCACCCTCACCATCTGCTGCTAACATCTTCGTCATATTCATCATAACGATATATAATGCCTGTTTAAATGCTGCATATGCCTCATCTTCTTTGTTAATCTCCGGATTACCTGCCAATCCGTTTGCCATAACCAACACCATATCATTGGTTGAAGTATCTCCATCAATACTTAAACAATTATATGTAATCTTCGTAATCTCTGAAAGTGCTTGCTGAATCAATTCTTTTGATATCACTGCATCCGTAGTCACAAAATTAAGTGTCGTTGCCATATTCGGATGAATCATGCCGCTTCCCTTTGCCATACCTCCAAGAGTACAGGTTGTCCCGTTCACCTCAAAGGTAACTGCCACTTCCTTTGGCACCGTATCGGTTGTCATAATGGCATTGACCGCCTTGGCATTACCATCATAAGAAAGACCTTCCGCTAACTCTTTGATATGACTTTCAATCGGCTCAATCGGAAGGATCTGTCCGATCACTCCTGTGGATGCAACCATGACTTCATCTGCCGCAATGCCTAACTCCTTTGCAGCTAACTCCGTCATTCTCTGTGCCTTCTCTTCACCATCTGCATTACATGTATTCGCATTCTTTGAATTGGCAATGACTGCACGGGCTTTTCCATTCGTTGCTGTTAAATGCTTCTTCGTTACAAGAATCGGCGCCCCCTTTACCTTATTCGTTGTATATACTGCTGCTGCATTGCACTCTACATCACTTACCACTAAGGCAAGATCGTTCTTATTCTTATCCTTATTCAATCCACAATTAAGTCCGTTCGCACGAAATCCCTGTGCCGCACAGACACCACCTTCTACATATGTATATCCTTCAAACTGTTCTTTCATCTGCCTAATTCCTTTCTGTAAATTAACTTATGGGGTTATTGTACTACTTTCAGACGGTGCGTCAAGTGATTTTATAATATTGCTGGTCACTCAGCATCCAGTTTGTCTCGGATATAATCATAAATATCTTCATATTGTGTATTCGTTATGCCTAAATTCGTAGAAAATGCATAGATTCTTTCATGCCCCTGCCTGCAACATATATAATAATGATCCTTACGATCAGTAATCCAGTAATCATCCGGCAGACCCTTCTCCCGCATCTTCAAAGTTTCTGTTATAAATGTCAAGTCTTCCCATGATTCATTGATGAACATAATCTTATCACTAGAAAGAAAACGTATACACCATAGCCAATCCTCATTGTACGGAATACGGTTGTCATACATCCTCTGCTTAATCCTCTCACAGTATTCCTCGCTCAGAGCATCTTGTCTCTTTATATGTTGTAGCAAAACCTTCTGTTTCCTTTCCTTTTTAAGTTCCGTGTCCCCTTGAGATGTCACATATTCCGATTCTTCTTTTTTCTTAATTATCCTGCTTTTTTCTTTTCGTATATATTTCTTAAAAAGATTCTTTATTATCACATACATTATTACAATTAAACTACTTATATCTAATGCTATTATTCCATTACTCAATGGCATAAAACAAGGTCGTATTACCTTTGAATAATCATTTCTGTCTATTGCAATTTCAACCACATCATTTTTACTTTCGTTATATGCGACTGAAACATCATAAGCACAATACTCTATTCCTTTTATCTTATAACTTATATCTGCTCTTCTTATAACAAATCCGCCCGGCCCACGAAATTCAATTAAATATTCATCTATATTCGTTATAGTTCCGAATGATAATATATAATCATCCTGACATAGCCTGTACTTATAATAGTCTGTTTCACAGCCTATTATGGTTATAAACAAACAAATTAGTGCACACAATATAAGTATAGTATCTTTTTTCATAACCCCACCATTCCAGTCTGTCTATTCTGCTTTTAATACATACTCTATTTTTTCCTCACTTCGTATCAGATGTAGTAACATTCTATCATCCGATGTCATTAAACCACACCTCCTTCCAAACAAAGATCCTCCAAAATCAATAATCTTACTGCATTATATCTATATAATACTCATTATAATTATCAGGATTTACATATACCGTCACTTTGTCACCAACTTCTACGCTTCTTGTTTCCACCATCTGATCGCTTTTGTACACTCTTCCTCCGCTATCCAATTTACAAGTGAATGTTATGTAATCAAACTCTGCTTCCGGTTCGCGTTTCAACTGTATAATCGTTGCTTTTAATGGTTTCGTACATATCTTTTTCATTTTAATACACTTGTTTGAACATATATGATCTTTCAATAATAATAAGAGAACTGCACACAAGAATAAAATGACTACGATCAGTGAAACTAACAAAAGATTACCCGGATGATATAATAATAAAATAATTAATACAATGCACAATTTAATTAAAAGTTTCTTTAAATCTATATTATTTATATCCATACAATCTCACCCTACTCTTCTTTGTGTTCGCCTGCCAGCCTGGATTCTCTTTTCTCCATTTGCTTTTTATAATCTTCCTGTTCTCTTAACATACACCCAATTGCCATAAGCACAGATGCCCACTGCCATAAAGGTATCGATATTTGCATACGCACAATCGCTCCTGTTTTATTATTTACTGCTATTTCCGTCGAGTCCCTGACATAATCAAACAAATCCAATTGTACATAATCAATATATGTTTCACCATTATACTCAAACGAAATATATGTTTCCTCTTCCTTAGCAGATACATGTGCAACTTCTTTTATGGTTGCTTTGATCAAAGTATAATCCTTGATGTTTTGTTTGACATCTTTTATATCCACATATTGAGTAAATGTAATTAAAATCCATGGAGTAACTAAAAACACAATCAATCCTATCACCTTAAGAATATGCCTTTTTCTCATAATCCTCATACACCTTCCCCATATAATTTATCCATATCAGAAATTGCCTTTATAGCCCCGACGATCTGAGCAAAAATATCTGTAAATTCTGAAGACGATATTTTATTCAATATCTATACAAATATCCATTCAAATTAGCCTTTCTAATACCCTAATTGTTTTCCTATATACTCATAACAAATGCGATATAAAAATGGATAAAGTCCTATAATCATTAACATAATTACAAATAATACAATTAATATTAAAATAGAATTATCCACATCTGTTAACGAAATCAATATTGTAAATACTAAAAAGCATAAAAAATTTTCAAAATAATTTCTTACAATATTACCTGACATTAACCTAATCGCCATATTTCCATCTGTTATAATATAGATATAATCATTAAGTTTGTCCTGCTTTTCCCTCCAAAGAAAACAATTTTTCTTTTCCCCATTTTCCATATAATTGAGTATTGCAAAACCTTGAGTATTTTTCAAAAAGATTATTTCTTCAAAGCTCACAACCTGTGCTCTGACAGTCTTTCCATTCTGCAAACAAGTCTTTTTAAGCAGTAACTTACCAATCGCGTTTATGAATGTACCAGTTAAGCAAATCAATAATATAAGTCCATAAACAATTGCTTTTTCCATAATAATATTTCTCCCCACTTCGTATCAGAGATAGAAACACTCTATCATTCGATGCCACTATTAACGTTCCCTTCCAAGCAAAAATTCTCTAAAATATAATCATAGACATCCTCATAGGTTGTATTCGTTATACCCAGATTTGTAGAAAAACAATATACTCTTGAAGAATTTTGACTTTGGCAAAAATAATTGTTTCTTTTTCCAATTACACAATATTCCGTAGGTAAGCCCATCTCTCTAAGCCTGGTTGTCTCACTAACAACTGAATTCTCTCCTTCCAATGGCAGTAATCCTATATTTCGCAAACTATGTTCAGATATATTTACAATGCACCAAATATAATCATCATTAACAGCAATATTATATAAATGTTGTATTGTATCAAAATCATAAAAGATTTCTTTGTCTATCTCCACTTTTTTCATCTTTGTTAAAATCTTTTGTTGTTTTTCTTTCTTTTCATCTTGAACGATCCCCTGCTTATACCTCTTCTCCGCATCTAGCACCTCGTATGTCCTGTAATCCATTTTTTCAATGATTCTTTTCATTCCATATATCAAAATATTAAAGCAGATTATACATACTATATATATTGCAAGCAACATCATTATTTTATATTTAACTTCTTTAAAAATTGCTGGTTCTAATGTACAAACAGAAACCTTATAATAATCTGAACTTTTAACCGCAATCCTTAATCTGTCACCAGATTTACCCTCTTTCAACGAATACACCTGACTCGTATATACGTTATATTCTATCTGATATAAAACGGTTGTCCGCATGTAATACAGTCCGCTATCGTCTGTTGTAACTGCGGTACGGTTATTCTCTGCATCATACTCATATGTAGTATCTCCCGTCCTGATCAGGCAGTTCCGACAGTCATACACGAAGGCATCTTAATGCTGTTACTATAAAAACAATTACATTTGCTCCTACTACTATATAATTACATATTGCCGGGCACCTTAAATACAGGTTACTATATTGATTCGGAAACAATTTATCAAATAGAATTTTATAATTTGTATAATCAGCATCTACTACCACATCAACACCATCTGCATTCTCGATACATTGCATCATATATCCTTTTTCATACATTGGAATCATTATTTCATCTTTAAATGCATACACAGTACCATTATCAAAGTATGTACAGGTAAATTTTAATATCTGCATAGTGCTTAAAGCAAATATAACCCTTGTTTGATCCAAACAAATTCTAGCTTTAATTACTACTCCATGCTCATATAAATAATTGTTTCTATATCGTTCTTTATAAGAAAACCAAAATAATGGACATATCAGAATCAAGCATATGCCACATATAACTCCATAAGCAGCCACGTCGTTATTTGCATATATCAATACACCAAACTGTCCTAACAACAGAATACAGTTTGCCACCAATACAAATGGTTGTTCACTCACTCTAATATATCTCACTTATTTCTCTCCTCATCGTACTTTTCTTTTAAATATAGTGCTATAGTGATATAATCGCCCCCGCCAGGAATTAGTCCTGCTAAATCCTTTCCAATATTCATCCATGTTTCTATTGCTTCATTGCTACAAGGATCATACTGTGATAAATCATATATGCATAATCCTATATCATAACTTCCTATAGTTATGCTTATAACAAGAGTGACCGGATTGGGAATTGTAATATTTATGCATGACAAAATATATGACATATCAGAAATAAAATTATGCTGTTCATTGGTTTCACTAACATATGTTCTCTCCAACCCAAACGGATCGAGATAACGAAGTGGATTTCCTTCCACATAAGCGTACCGGTTCAGGCTGCTGATCCGCTCTAAGGTTCCGGTTAACACATCCTGATTCAGAAATCTTCTGATATCTACATTATAGTAA